>Ga0099364_10000686_pt1 | contig 57982 bp, 60 predicted proteins | sample TergutTh196P3_FD_73070 | JGI IMG/M metagenome (GOLD analysis project Ga0099364, IMG submission 73070) | Microcerotermes parvus P3 segment gut microbial communities from Pointe-Noire, Republic of the Congo - Th196 P3 | ecosystem: Host-associated > Arthropoda: Insects > Digestive system > Gut ... | reverse complement strand
ACGACTACACGGAAGCCGTTACCCGTGCCGACATGGCGTATATCATCTACAACTTCATTGTGAAGAGCGGCGTCAAGGTCAGCGCGGTGGACGACGCGACGGCGTTTACCGACCTCGGCGGCTTGGCGGATGAGTACGTCAAGGCCATCAACTTCCTCGCGGGCTACGGCATTGTCCGCGGCACCGGCGCAACCGGCTACGACCCCGACACCACCATCACCCGCGAGCAGGTCGCCTCCATCATCGCCAACCTCGTGAGGGCGTTCAGCAAGTAACCAACGCACAAACCAACCGCCCGGCTCCGCACACGCGGAGCCGGGCGGTTTCCACAGTTTGCTTTTTATTCCAGCACCAGCTTCACAAACTCCATAAACATCAGCGCAATCTCCGCCCGCGGCGCGCCCTTCGTCAAATCCAGCCCGCCGCCGGTCAGCAGCCCAGCTCCCGCCAAGGCCGTAATATACCCATCCTCGTCAGCCCAGTCGCTAAACTCCAATTCCTCCGGCAGCTCGCGCAGCGTCTCCAGCTCAAGCCCCGTGTAGGCCGCGTACTTGCTCAAAATCACCGCCATCTGCTCCCGCGACAATTCCTCGTCCGGCGCGAACAGGCCGCCGCCGATTCCAGCCACGATGCCCGTCTCGTAACCCCACAGCACCGCGTCGTAATACCAAGCGTCCTCGTCCACGTCGTCAAAGCCGTCGCCGTTGCTGTGTTCGGGGCGTCCTGCGAGTTTGTGCAAGACGGTCATAAACTGCCCGCGCGTCATCATCATGTCGGGGCTGAAACGCGTTCCGCCTGTCCCCGCAAAAAGCGTCTCGTCAAGCTCCGTCAGATACCAAGCGATAAACGCAATCGCGTCGAAATATTCATTCCCGTCCACGTCCGACCAGCGTCCATCCCAAGCCGCTAGCGCTTCGTCGTAACCTACGACGAAGTAGCTTTGGTGCGCGATGGTGAACGTAATCAGCCCGTCGTCGTATGTGCCGTTCAGGTTGGTCAGCTTGCCATTGTCGGCTAAGTACCAGACGTTCACGCCCTTGGCAATCTCGCCGTCTTTCAGCGTGTACGGCAGGCTCACCGTCAGCGGCACGTCTACCTTCACATCGTCCACAAAGACCGCGATACTGACCACCAGCTCGTAACCCTTCGTCACCGCCGCCAGCAGCCCGTCCAGCTCAACCCGTTCCAGCACCACCCGAACCTCTCCGCCAAGCTCCGCCAGCAGCGCCAGCACGTCGTCGCTGAGGGTAATCGTGCCGTGCTCGAACTCGTTCACGGCTTGGAGCGGCGGCGGTGCGGTTTGCGGGAAGAAGATGGGGTATTCCACCGGGTTGCCGGTGAACTCGCCCTTTCCCGTCATACCGCCGTCTTGGCTGTCGATTCTGCCTTGGTTGTCAATCGCGCCCTCGTTCACAACCGTGCCGTTAATTGTCAGCGTCACGCCCTTCGGCACGGTCAGCGTCGCGTCCGCCGGAACGGTCAGCGTCTGCCGCGCCGTCAGCGTCAAACCCTCTCGCAGTGTGACGTCGCCGTAGACCGTGCCCTCATTGCCGATGAACAGGATGCCTTCGGAATCCGGCTCCGGCGAAACGTCGTCGAACTCTACTGCGATGTACACTCCTCCTGCGAGGGCCTCTTCGTCGTACTCTCTACGTATGACACTCGCCGCATACACCACGGCGCTGCCGCTTAGGCTGAACGGAGCATCGCCCCATACGGCAATCCTGCCGGTCACGACGGTGGTCGTACCGGAAATCGTGACACCGCCGTTGGTGCCGTTAATATCGGTAATCGGGCCGGTCTCGCCGGAGATTTCGACGTTGCCACGGGCGGAAATGCCGAAGTAGTTGACGCGGTCGTTGCCGGTAATCGCGCCGGTTTTGCCGGAGATTTCGACATCGCCTTGGTTGGAGGATATCGCGGAGGTGCCGCCTGTGAGCGGGCCGGTCGTGCCTTTGATGGTGATGCTGCCGGACGAGGACAAGGCGGTGGCAGTGCCGCTGGTAATCTCGCCGAGTATGCCGGTTTCGGTGATGTGGATGCTGCCGGAGAATGCCGCAATGCCATTGTGTTCAGCGGTAACCGAACCGACCTTGCCTTCGATTACGATGTCGGTGTCCGCGTATATGCCGTGGGTGGCGGCGAGGGCGGTGACCGAGACGAGTTCGCCGTCTTCGGTGATGAGAATGCTGCCGAGGGACACGCTAATGCCCCTACCGGCGGTGACCGGACCGACCCTGCCGGAGACGGTCAAGCCGTCGCGGGCGTTAATGCCGAACACGGACGCAGTCACCCCGCTGAAATCAAGCTCGCCGTCAATCGCTTCGATATCGGCGGATATTGTGAGGGTGCCCTGTGAGTAAATGGTGCCGATGAGTTTGCCAAATTTGCCGGCAATCTCGTAACTGCCGTCCGACGAAATGCTTCTTCCTCCGTCCGCGTTGGTGATGGTAATCCCCCCGCTGCCTTTCCCGGTAATCGTGCTGCCGTTTGGCACGGTAAGGGCGTTGCGTCGGATGTATTCAAGCGCAGTCGCCGCAGTGAAAATGGTCGTGCCGTCCTCGATGGTGATGTTCGTTGCGTGTGTAATGTCAATCCGCCAGCCGTCGCCGTTGTTGGTGCCGTCGCCCTTGATGGTGACAAGACCTGTGCCGGTGACGGTGATGACGTTGGTGGTTGTGTTTACTGTGTAGCCGAGGCCGCCGTCCGGGTCGATGTTTTCGAGGTCGATGGTCATTGCGCCAATCTCGCCGGTGCCGCCAATCCCGCCGTCGCCGCCAATCGCGCCGTAGTTGTCAATCTTCCCGTTATTGGTCATCGCCCCGTTGTTTTCCAGCGTCTTGCCGTCCGGGATGGTCAGCGTCGCCCCGTCCGGCACGGTCAGCGTTTGACCGGCTTTTATCTCCAAGTCGCCTTTCAGCGTCACATCGCCAAGGACTTCGCCCTCGTCGCCGATGAACAGGATGCCTTGGGACACGTCGTCTGATATCTCTACAACCTCGTATATGCTCGAAATGTACACCACGCGGTTATCGCGTATGATGAGCTTAGAGTTGGTGTTTCCGTTGATTCCGTTGCCGTAGCTTTCGCTGCAGCTGATTGGTCCCGTCGTACCGTCGCCTTCGATAGTGAGTGTGCTGTTATGTATCCAAATGCCGCTGCTGTAGCCGGTAATCGCGCCGGTGGTGCCGGAGATGATAACACCACCATTTGAGTAGATGCCGTTGCCGCCGGTAATGTCTCCCACCGTGCCGGAGATGGTGATAGCGCCCGATGCCTCTATGCCGCCTCTAATGTCTCCCAGCCTTCCGTCGATGGTGAGGTCTCCTTTTGCGTCAATGCCACAGATATTTGAGGTAATCGTAATATCATTGCCCTGCCCGGTTATCGTCGAGCCGCCCGGGACTGTGAGGGCGGTACCGTCCGCGCTAGTCAAATTTGTGCTGTCCCTGATAATCTTTGTGCCGTCTGCGATGATGATTTTTTTGGCGGCAACAACGATAATCGCCCAATCCTCGCCGGTTCCGTCGCCCGTGATGAGGACGGGAACATTGGCGGTGACGGTGACGGTGATGCTTTTGGTGGGTTCGTCTACCGTGTAGCCGTCGCCGGCGTCGGTGGCATCGACATTGATGTTTCCGAGGTCGATGGTGAGGATGTGACTTGGGTCATCGCACAGTTCTATTCCTTTACAGTCACTCCCGCAGGAGACGAACCACGCTTGTGCAACCTGCACAAAGCCCCCCCCCATATTTGTGCAAAGTGACAGTACCAACGCCGCCGCAAGAGCGAAAGAGGCGAGTTTTTTGAGTGAGTTCATGTGGTTCGTTCCTCCAGTATGGTGTAGAATCAAGGCATTATACCACAGCAAGCGGTGGTTTGTCTACGGGGAAATGGAAGACGGGGTATGCGCCCGACCCGGGGGGCTTGCGGGTTTGGGGTTGGCGTGGTATGATAATGTGGAATCAACCAACCGAAAGGACGACGCTATGAGCGCATTGACGGACAAGAGCCTTGGCACCCTTGAGCTGCCGCGCGTGCTGGAGCTGCTGGCGGGGTTTGCGGTGTCGGAGGAGGCGAAGGAGCGGTGCTTGGCGCTGCGCCCGGCGGTGAGCGCGGGCGAGGCGGCGGCGCGGCTGGAGCGGACGTCGGCGGCGAGGGCAATGCTGGAGCAGCGCGGCGCTCCGGCTTTAACGGGCGTGAAGCCGGTCGGGGCGGCGCTGTCACGCGCCGGGCTGGGCGGCGTACTGAACACGCGCGAATTGCTGGATATTGCCGCGACCCTGCGCGCCGCGCGCACCGTGGGCGCTTACGCGTCGGGCGACAAGCGGGGCGGGGCCTCCTCCGCGGACGGCGGCGCGGGCGCGCTGAGCGGGCTTTTCCGCCGTCTGAGCGGAAACAAGCGCTTGGAAGACCGCATCACCGGCTGCATACTGGGCGAGGAGGAGATTTCCGACCACGCCAGCGCGGAGCTGGCGGCAATCCGCCGCCGGATACGGCTGACAAGCTCAAAAATCCGCGAAACACTGAACAAATTCATCTCCTCCCACGGAAAATACCTTCAAGACGCGCTGATTACGCAACGGGGCGGGCGGTTTGTCATCCCGGTCAAGGCCGAGCATAAAAACGACGTGCCGGGGATGCTGCACGACGTCTCGTCGTCCGGCGCGACGCTGTTCATCGAGCCGGCGGCGGTGGTGCAGGCCGACAACGAGCTGCGCGAGCTGGAGGCCAAGGAACGCCGGGAGATTGAGCGCATCCTCGCCGAGCTGTCGGTCGAATGCGACGCGTCGGGAGACGCGATATTGGAAGATTATAACGCGCTGGTAGCCATCGACGCCGTGTTCGCGCGCGGAAAGCTCTCGTCCGACATGAACGCCGCCGCGCCGCTCCTCAACAGCCGAGGCGTGACGGATTTGCGGCTCGCGAGGCATCCGCTGCTGCCCAAGGGGACGGTTGTGCCGGTCTCCCTGTGGCTGGGCAAGGGCTTTGACACGCTGGTCATCACAGGCCCCAACACCGGCGGCAAGACCGTGACGCTGAAAACGCTGGGGCTGCTGACGCTGATGGCGGCCTGCGGGCTGCATATCCCCGCCGCGGAGGGAAGCGAGACCGCCTTCGCCGCCGCCGTCTACGCCGACATCGGCGACGAGCAGTCCATCGCGCAGAGCCTGTCCACCTTCTCCTCGCATATGCGCAACATCGTCGCCGTTTTAGCCGAGGCGGAAGCGGGCAGCCTTGTATTGTTTGACGAGCTTGGCGCGGGAACCGACCCGGTGGAGGGCGCGGCACTGGCCGTGGCCATCATCGAGGCCGCGCGGGCACAGGGCTGCCGCGTCGCTGCGACCACGCATTACGCGGAGCTGAAAACCTACGCTATGAGTGTGGAAGGGGTCGAGAACGCAAGCTGCGAGTTTGACGTGGAAACCCTCCGCCCCACCTACCGTCTATTGATTGGCGTCCCCGGGCGGAGCAACGCCTTCGCCATTTCCCAGCGGCTGGGATTGCCGGAACACATCATCGGCGCGGCCAAACAGCGCGTCGGCGTGCGCGACGCGGCGTTCGAGGACATCTTGGCCAAGCTGGAAGCCGGGCGAATCGCGCTGGAAAACGACCGTGCCGAGGCCGAGGCCGCGCGGCGTCAAGCCGAGGAGGACAAGCGCAAGACGGGCGAGCTGCGCGCCCGGACAGAGCGTGAATTTGAAAAAGCGGCGGATTCCGCCCGCGCCGAAGCGCGCCTGATTCTCAACCAAGCGCGCGCGGCCGCCGAGGAAGCGGCGAGGGACATCATCAAGGCGAAACAGAGCGCGTCGGCGTCGGAGCTGGCTGAGACGCGGCGCAAGCTGAACGAAGCCGAGCGTCAATCCGCCGCCGGAGAACCCGCGCCAAGCCCGGCGCCGGAGGAAGCCCTTTTTGACAAACCGCCCGCTCCGGGAACGGAGGTTTTGCTGGCCGCGACAAACACGCGCGCCGTGGTGCTGGGCGAGCCGGATAAAAGCGGCATGATTCCGCTGCAAGCGGGCATTATGAAAGTCATGGCCCCGCTGAACGGCCTGCGCCGCTGCGAGCCGAAAAAGGATAAAAAGCAAAAGGGCGGTTCGGTGTCCGTTGACCGCGCGGCCGAGCCTGTCAGTCTGGAGGTCGATTTGCGCGGCCAGCCCGCCGACGACGGCGTGCTGCTGATGGAGCGTTTCATCGACGACGCCGTCATGCGCCGGCTGGAAACCGTCACCGTCATCCACGGCAAAGGTACGGGAGCGCTGCGCGCCGCCGTCCACACCGCGCTGAAAAAGAACAAATCGGTCAAGACGTACCGGCTGGGCAAATACGGCGAAGGGGAAACGGGGGTCACGGTGGTGACGCTGCGGTGACGGGCTGTGCGGTATGCGTCATATTTTCTTAACGGGAAGCCAAATCTCACTGTAATAATCCGGGCTGTCTGTGTCGCCGCAGGTATACATCTCAATATTGAAATTCCCGTCTAATTCGTATTCCCGGCAATTCGGAAGCCATTCGCTCCAAATTTTTGTGTTGACTTGCTGTAAAGCGTTCGGCAGCGCGCCTTTGCTGGGGAACACCGCCCACGTTCTGGCTTCAAACGCCTTTTTGACATAGTTTTCGGGGAATTTTTTATCGCCGTTACAGTCAACATAATCGGCAATCATGTAGTTGAATAGCTTTGTGTCGTCGTCGTGGCCGTAACAAACCCCGAATGTGCCGCTGACAACCTCGCCGCCGCCGCTTTCAAAATGTTCGCCCCAAAATTTCGGAATTTCCGCATACGACGTATCGCAGTTAAACTCCCTTACCGTGCCAATCACCGTAAACGCTTCCTTTGCTTCGATTCTGTAATCCATGACATGACCGCCTTCCAGTTCAAATTTGATTTTGAGGGGCGCGACCGACTTCAGGTTTTGCCCCTCCTTTTTTGCGGACGAAGGGGGAATTCCGTGGAAACGGCTGAACGCCTTTGTGAAGCTGTCGGGCGAGTCGTATCCGTACTTCACGGCAACATCAATGACTTTTGCGCCGCCGGACGACAATTCCATTCCCGCTAACGTCAGCCTGCGGTTGCGGATGTATTCGCCGAGCGAAAATCCGCACAAAACACTGAAGGCGCGTTGAAAATGAAAACTCGAAACATACGCTTGCGCGGCGATTTTTTCATAATCAAGCGCCTCCGTGACATTGTCCTCTATGTAGCGGACGGCGTTTTGTATTCCCGGCAACCAGTCCATAGCCTCACCCCTTTCATCCTGCGTTTAGTATAGCGGTATGAAAAGCGTCATGCCCGACTTTCTGTGCCTGATTTTGTCCGTATGCCGCTATTGCTCCGCGGTGATAAACCGCGCTTTTTGCAGCGCCATCACAATCACGGGAATCAGCACGATATGCAGGATAATCCCCGGCGCCGCGGTTATCAGCGCGCCGTTGACGAAAAATTCCCAACCCCAAGTAAACGGCACCTCGAAGATGCCGAGTACGCTGAAAATCAGCCAGCCGGCAATGCCGAAAGCGACGCGCCCCGCAATCATCGCGCCAATCAGCGACACGTAGATATAGTCCTTCTTTTTCGCAAGCGCTCGATACAAGAGTCCGGCGGCCAATCCATATACGGCCAGCTCGGGACTCATAACCGAAGCCATCGGCAGCATCGGCATCCCGGACACCATATGATTCAGAAACGGCGCGGCCGCTCCGATTATGGCCGCATAGTAGGGCCCGCAGACAAAGCCGCAGAGCAAAATCGGGATATGCATGGGGGAAAAAGCGGTGCCAAGCTGTTGAATCCTGCCTGTCAGGTAAGGCAGCAGGATGCTCAGGGCGAGACAGACGGCGGCGGCGGTCAGGTTTCTGATGTCGATTTGCTTTTTGGTTGCGTTCATAACAATTCTCCTCTTTTTAATCTTCCTGCCTTGGGCGGGAGTCGCATCTTCGTGATACGGTTATGAACGGTATGCGTCTGTATAAAACGGCTTGAGCCGGTGTTTACTTTATTATTTTTGAAAGCTCTCCCACCGTTTCCTCGATTAGCTTCGCAACGGTCAGCGAGCGCGTGCCGACGATGATGTTGTTGCATAGGTTGACGGGGAGCAGGAGCTTTTTCGCCTTGCTTTGCCCTACGGAGGCGGCCATCGCGGGGGTGACCTCGCCCAGCAGCGAATCGGCGGAGATAATCCCAATCGGGCCGATGATCACGTCGGCGTCGCGGCTTGCGGCGATGACTGGGTTTTCCCCGGTCGCCCCGGCTCCGGCGCCTGCCTTGAGCATCACGGAGGTCGCGATGCTGTTTGTGCCTATGGCAATCAATTCGCAGGGAAGCCCGGTGCTTTTAATCCGCTCAATCAGCATCTGCCCCATCTTCCCGCCTTGACCGTCTATGACAACAACTTTCATGCCAACCCTCCAGCATCAAACACAAAATCACATTTTCCGGCTATTTCAAACGCGTTGAAATACTGATTTTCCATAGGAATCCACTCGCCGATGAATCTATCATACAAACGCGGGCTGCGTTCGGCCAGACGGCGGCGCTGTTCGGCTTCGCCGATGCGCAGAAACACGGCGACGTCGTACGCTCCGGTAAAGCGCGGGTGCAGGCTGTATACGCCTTCAATAATGGTAAGCGGGGCCGGCGTCACGGCCACCGGCGCGGCCAGCTCCCCGGTTTGGCAGTTATACGGGCGGTAGGCAAAGGGTTTTCCGCGTTTCAGCGGTTTGAGGATTTCCTCTTCAAACCGTTCGTAGTCTATGTTCCCGCCCGGCTCGCCAAGGCGTTCCGGCGTCCGCTGAAACGGGCGAAGGAAAAAATCGTCCATGGAAATCACATTGCAGGCATATGCGTCCCTCAGACGCGCCGCCAGAAAGGATTTACCCGCCGCGCTCCCTCCGTCAATGGCGGCGGCGCGTTTTGTCTGCTTTACAAGCCGGTCTATCTCTCGGCACAGCGCCGGAAAACCGTCCGATACCGTCAATATGAGGCACCCAGCAGTTCCAGCGCAAAGTCCATCTGCGTGTCGGCGACAAACTTGCGCTCCATAGCGGCCTTGTCGATCATTTTCAGGGTTTCGGCGTTGACGAAGCGGGCCGGGGGCAATTTGTTTGCCGCCTGATAGCGGTTGAGGCACCACATCATATAGTCGTCAAAGACACCGTTTGGCTCGGCGCGGTAATACCCCAAAAGCGACAGCCGCTCCTGCACCGCGGCAATACGCTCCGTCAGTACGCTCTGGCGGAACAGGGCGCGGCTTGTGTCGAGGGGGTGGGAGACAAGCTCCGCGCCGGTGAGCGTCCCCTGCGCCACCTCATGGTCGGGGATGATGCCCACCCCCTGATACGTCCCGACCTCATACAAGTCAATGCGGTTTCCCGTGACAATCAGCACATCGTCCGTGGACAGGGGGATGTGATACTGGCTGTGCGCCTTGCCAACGGTCGTCTCGCCCACGATGACAGCCAGACCGTGGACTTGCAGCGCCCCCGCGAAGACCTCCGAGGCGGACGCCGATTCGCTGTTGACAAGGACGATGATGTCATCCGGCTGCCAGAAAATGAGGCCGGAATCCGCCAGCTCGTCCAAATCCCAGCCCGAGCTGTACACAGGCTCAACCCCTTCCGCGTCCACATACTCAAGCAGGAGAACCCCTTCGTCAGGGAGCATGACGTTGAGTATGTAGTACAGGGTGTCCACCTGTCCTCCGGGATTGCCGCGCAAATCAATGATGACCGATTTGGCGCCCATTTCAGGCAGATACTCATGGTAATAATGGTCGAAATCAAAATAATCCGCAATCGAGCCGAAACGGCTTATCGAAATATATCCGATGTCCGTCCCGTCAATCATAAAGCCCTGCACATTGTCTACACTGAGTGCGCCGCGCTGTATCGTTTCGGTCAAGACCTCCACCGACCCCGGATTGATGTAGCCGACGTCAACCGTCGTCCACCATTCGCCCAGAAAAAGGGGCCGCACCTCCAAATAAGGCCTGTCTACAATATCCTCCCCGTCCACGGAGACAATCAGCGCCCCGACTTCCATGCCGCTGAGGCCCGCGCCCCCTCCCGGCAGGAAAGCCTCGACATAGACACCCAGCGGCATGGACATATCCACTTGGATGCCGATGCCGTAGAGCGGCGGCCCGGCGTCAAAGGCGACATCATAGTCCTCGCGGCTCATAAAGCGGCCGTACGGGTCGGGCGCCAGCCATGACTCCACAAGGGTCATAAACAAATCGGGGTCGTCTTTCAGCGTCCCCGCCGTGACGCCGTCAAGCGACAAATCCTCCGGCGGATACAGCGCATAGTTATGGATGTTCGAGGCGATTTCAATCAGCAGCACAAGCTGCTCGCCGCCGTTTTCGGGGATCGCCGCCGCAGGAGCGGCAAACAGAATCAAAGCCAGCAGCAGGGACAGGACGCGCGTAATCAGCTTACTCATATCATTTCTCCTAATTCACAAAATCGTCGCGGTATACCGTGATGCCGTCCGGGACGGTGAGCCAAGGCCCGGTGGCGGCGCGGACGTCGATATGTACAAAGCTCTCCTCGGCGATGCTCCCCGCAATCTCAACGCCGTAATCAACCTCGATGCGGCCGCCCTCCTGCCCGAAATCGGTGTCCACCCGGCTGGCGGTGACGCCCACGGCCGCCGGGCCCTCGGCGGTTTCGTAATACGAAACGTGCCTGCGGCCCTCCTCAAAGACCATTTGCGTGTTGACGCCGCCGCTGCGGAGCATGGTGACACGCTCACCCTCCACCAAAAGGGTGGTCAGCGAGTCTTCATCATAGTCAAACGGTTCGCGGTAAGAAACCGTATATCCCTGCGGAAGCCGAACCATCGAGCCGTCGGTCACCACATTCACCAGATGATTGTTCTGCGGGTCCGGCGAAAGCCTGCACCCCTGAATGGTAACAATTACATCCCGCCTGCGCGGATTCGTCATAATCTGCACTCCTTATATGTACCCGATAGGGATATAGTTTTATCTCGTGGCAACTCGCCGCCGCCGCAGAGCGGCGATGCGGGAAATGCTTATTTGGTGCGTTTTTTATGTTTATCTAATAAATACCAAGCAAGCAATAATAATTCTGCAAAGATTGTTACAGGAATCGCGGACAGCCATACATTCTCAAAAGAATCGTTAAACAGTAAAGTCAAAATAAATAAAGTAAGTACAGCAATAAAATAATAAATTACTGTCCCTGTAATAAGCAATATAACTTTTCTCATATTTTTAATCTCCGATAATATAAATTTCCCACATTACGAACCCGTACCATCCATCATATCACAAAATCTCCTCAAGGTCAACAAACTCCGCGGGCTCCGTTATCCTCCGGCGTAAAAACATGGCCGCTTGCTCGGAGAAGCCTTCCGCGTCGTCGCTGACGAAAAAGCGCAGCTTGCCGATGCGGTTTGGTTCGGCGCGGCTGATGAGGCCGCGCAGGGCGGCGGCGGCCTCGGCTCCGGCGTCAATCAGCGCCACCCCGGGCAGGGCGGCGGCAAACAGCGTGTTCAGCAGCGGATAGTGGGTGCAGCCTAAAATCAGCGTATCAACGCCCGCTTGCAGGAAGGGGGCGCAGTATTCAGCCACCAAGGCTTCCGCCACCCGGTCGCCGGGGCTGACGCGCCCGGCTTCCACCAGCGGCACCAATAAGCGCCCCTCCCGCTCGGTCAGGCGGACGCTTGGGGCGATTCTCCCCATAACGTCCGAATACGCCCCCGTCCGTACGGACGCGGGTGTGGCGAGCAGGCCCACCCGTCCGTTGCGCGTCGCCTCGGCGGCTCTGCGCACCGACGGCTCCACCACGCCGACGGCCGGGACGCCGGGATACTCAAACGTCTCCATAGCCGCGGTGCTTGCCGTGCCGCAGGCGACGACCAGCGCTTTGGGCCCGAAGGACTGTAAAAACCGCGCCGCCTGCGCCGAAAAGCGCAGAATGGTGCGGCGTGAACGCGTGCCGTAGGGAACGCGGCCGGTGTCCCCGAAATACATCAAGTCCTCGTTCGGACATAACTCAGCGAGCGCCCCGACCGCCGTCAGGCCGCCCAACCCCGAATCGAATACCGCTATCGGGCGGTTGTCGTCCAAAGCGACCCCTCCTCAGATGCTATGTATACAGCCAGTATAACACAGCCCGCCGGTGGGCGCAACCGTAGGGTACAGTATATTGCGGTGTGGCGGAGGTAAATCGCAATGCCGGAAAAAATTTTCATTCCGGGGGGTGAAAAATAGGCTGGCGTTTTTGCGCGCGGAGGTGTATAATGGCCTTGATGATGGGAGGTGCTTTTTGCGTCCATGGAGCTATCTGTGACTCTCAAACAATTTCGCAGGCTTATAGACCTTGTTTATATTGGTAATTGGGTTCTCAATTCAGCGCGGGGCGACGACCGCATCACGGAGTTTGACGAGGTGGAGTCGCTCCTGTTTGAAAAATGCCGCGAGCTGGGGATGGAAAAGCTCACGGAGACGGCGGACGGCGCCGCCATTCCGTCCCGCGCCTTTGCCGAGGGCGGCATTCACGAAGCCATCATGGAATATGAGGACGCCATTTTCTTTGAAATACTGGCCGAGGAGCTGGCGCGGCGCGACGTCATTGCCGACGGCGGCACCGAGGACGACGCCGAGCAGATTAACGAACGCATCGGCGCGTATATCGCCGAGTTCGAGCGCAACGGAACGGACAACATCGTACTCAACCTATGACAGGAGGATACACGGTGGAAAACAACCCCGCCCCAAACCAAGCCGACGAGCGTACCGCGCGCCGCAAGCGATTTCTCATCAACCTCCTGTACTGGGCCGCCGTACTGGCGCTCTTGTACGGCTTGCTGAACTATGTCATCGGCTGGCTACTGCCCTTCCTGATTGGGTTTCTCATCGCGCGGATCCTCAACCCGCTTATCCGGCTTATCTCGCGCAAAACGCGGATTCCGCGCAAGCCGGTCGCGTTTCTGGCCGTCATCCTCTTCATCGGCATCATCGGGACGCCGCTGACGTTCGGGGGGATATACCTCTTCCACTCCGTGCAGGAGCAGGCGGAGCAGTTCGGCGACTACTATACCAACACCATTGAGCCAGCCCTGAGGGAAACGGAGCGCTGGATTACGCAGAATATAGGGATGCTGTTCCCCGACTGGGAGGTTGATGGCGACGGCGCGCATATCATCGCGTGGCTGGCTGAGGGAATCGCCCGGATGGTGGCCTCCATCAACTTCGTGGGGCTGGCGGCGCAAGCGCCCACCACCTTCCTGCTGGTTCTTTTCACCTTCCTCTTCACGCTCTTTTCAACCGTTTACTACGAAGAAGCGCTGGCCTTTATCCTGCGCCAGATGAGCGAAAAACGGCGCCTTTTCATAAGCCACACCATCGTCTCGCTCAAGCGGAGCCTTGTTTCCTACTACGGCGCCTACCTGAAAATCATGGCCGTGACCTTTGCCGAGCTGTTAATCGGCCTGAGCCTCATACGGGGCCAGTTCAGCCTTGTTCCGGCGTTGGCCATCGCCCTGCTGGACTTTCTGCCCGTCGTGGGCTGCGGGACGGTGCTGATTCCGTGGGCGGTCATCTCTCTCATCATCGGCAATACCACTATGGGCATCGGCCTTTTCCTCCTCTATATCATTATCTTCACCATCCGCCAACTCATTGAGCCTAAGATTGTGGGCGACCAGCTCGGGCTGAACCCGCTGCTGACGCTCGCCGCCATGTATCTGGGCTTCCTTGCTATGGGGGTTCTGGGCCTTATCATCATGCCCATTGTCGTCACCGTCATCGCCGATTTGCAGCGCAAGGACAAAATCCATCTTGTCAATTAGCGGGGTTGTCCGTTAAGGGGCGGCTGCCTGCGGCCGTCCTTTTTTGCGCGCGGGCGCAAAAGTTTCCGCTTAATACCCCCCACGGCCACTTGTTATCTGCCGCCCGTTGCGTATAATCCATAGGCAGATATCTTGACTATGTTTGGCGGGAGGGGCGTCATGCAAACCATCTTTGTCGTTGACGATCAGGACCTCAATCTTGTTGAGGCAAAGCGGGTCTTAGAGCCGCATTACCGCGTCCGAACAATGGCTTCCGCCGACAAAATGCTGGCCCTGCTGGACAGGGTCACGCCGGATTTAATCCTGCTTGACATCGAAATGCCGGGCATGGACGGGTTTGCCGCGATTAAGCGGCTGAAAGAGCGCGATCAGACAGCCGGCATCCCGGTCATGTTTCTCACCGCGTCAAAGGACGTGGAGTCCGAAGCGCGGGGCTTGGAATACGGCGCCATTGATTTTGTCACCAAGCCCTTTTCCCCCGCCGTCCTGCTCAACCGCATCGCCCACCATCTGCACATTGAGGAACTGCTCAGAAAGCGCACCCTGCGGCTGGAACGCCTTCTTTTCAGCATACTGGCCGTCGTCGGGGATATGGTGGAAAGCCGCGACAAGGTCACCGGCGGGCATATTGAAAAAACGTCGCTGTACATCAAAATCCTGATAGAGGCCATGCTGGAAAAGGGCGTCTACGCGGAGGAAATCAACCGCTGGGATATCGACACCGCCGTTTTTTCAGCCCGCCTGCACGACGTGGGCAAGGTGGCGGTGCCGGACGTTATTTTGAATAAGCCCGGCAGGCTGACCCCGGAGGAATTTGAGCAAATCAAAAAACACGTCCCCGAGGGCGAGCAGATTATCGGCAGAATCATTGCCAAAACCGGCGAGGAATCGTTTATGAACCACGCCCTGCTGTTTGCCGGATACCACCACGAACGCTGGGACGGGCTGGGATACGCGCGCGGGCTGAAGGGCGAAGCCATCCCGCTTCAGGGGAGGATTATGGCCATCGCCGACGTCTACGACGCGCTGGTTTCCGAGCGCCCGTACAAAAGGCCGTTCACCCACGAGCAGGCGGTTGACATCATCCGCAAAAACAGCGGGACACATTTCGACCCGCACATCGCCGAAGTGTTTCTCGGAATCGCCGGGCGTTTCCCGCAGTAACCGGGCCCCGGCAAAAGGGCAACAGCCCTCCCGGCCGGGCCGGAGGGCTGTTCCGCGCGCATTTTATAGGCGCAATCTGTTCATTCGCTCTTGTCAAGCGGCGTTCCCGTGTGGTATACTCAAGGAGATAGTCCAAATGATAACAAAAGGAGCTGAACGGCATGGGATTGGTCACGACCAAAGAAATGTTCAAGAACGCGTATGAGGGCGGATACGCCATCGGCGCGTTCAACGTCAACAACATGGAGATTATCCAAGGGATTACCGAGGCCGCGATGGAGGAAAAGGCCCCGCTTATCCTGCAAGTCTCCGCCGGCGCGCGCAAGTATGCCAAGCACATTTACCTGATGAAGCTGATTGAGGCCGCCCTTGCCGACGCGGGCGCCCAAGGCGTGGATTTGCCCATCGCCGTCCACCTCGACCACGGTGACGACTTTGAAATCTGCAAGTCCTGCATCGACGGCGGGTTTACCTCCGTTATGATTGACGGCAGCAAGCATTCCTTTGAAGACAACATCGCCCTGACCAAGCAGGTCGTCGAATACGCCCACAGCAAAGGCGTCACCGTGGAGGGAGAGCTGGGCAAGCTGGCGGGCATTGAGGACGACGTCAACGTCAGCGAGGCCGACGCGCAGTTTACCAATCCCGCCGAGGTGGAGGAGTTTGTGACCAAAACCGGCGTTGACAGCCTTGCCATCGCCATCGGCACCAGCCACGGCGCGTTTAAGTTCAAGCCGGGCCAAAAGCCGCAGCTTCGCTTTGACATCCTCGAAAACATCCAAAAACGCCTGCCGGGGTTCCCCATCGTGCTGCACGGCGCGTCCAGCGTTATCCCAGAATTTGTGGATATGGTCAACCAATACGGCGGCAAAATGCCCGACGCCATCGGCATCCCGGAGGAGATGCTCCGCCAAGCCGCCAAAATGGCCGTCTGCAAAATCAACATCGACAGCGATTTGCGCCTTGCCATGACCGCCACCGTACGTAAGCACTTCGCCGACAACCCCGGCCACTTCGACCCGCGCCAATACCTCACCCCCGCCCGCGCCGCCATCAAGGACATGGTCAAACGCAAGCTGGTCAACGTGCTGGGCTGTTCGGGGAAGATATAATGGACAAACGGATTATGCCGAAAATCGGCGAAAACGTGTCCCGGCTCGGCATGGGGCTGATGCGTCTGCCGAGCGGCGAAAACGGGATTGAGTATGCCGCCGCCGAAGCCTTGGTGGATAAGCTGATGGGCGCGGGCGTCACATACTACGACACGGCGTTTTTCTACCACGGCGGCGAGAGCGAGCATTTCGCGAGGCGCGCCCTCATTGAGCGATACGCGCGCGATTCGTTCACCATCGCCACCAAAATGCCGCTGGGCGAGGCGGAAAAGTCGGGCGACACGCAGGGCTTTTTTGACGCGCAGCAGAAAAAGCTGGGATCGGACTATATCGACTTCTACCTGATGCACGGCATCAACGGCGGCAGCATCGACCATATGGCGCGGCTGGGCGCCGACGAGGTCATCACCCGGATGAAGCGGGACGGGCGTGTCCGTTACAACGGCTTTTCCTATCACGGGGCGGCGGACGATTTGCCCAAAGTACTGGACGGCTTTGACTGGGATTTCTGCATGATTCAGCTCAGCTACTACGACTGGTACGCCCTCGACGGCAAAAAGCTCTACACGGCCGTGACCGAGCGCGGCATACCGCTGGTTGTCATGGAGCCGGTGCGCGGGGGCGGGCTTGCCCGCTGCCACCCGGACATTATGAAGGTTTTCGAGCGCGCCAATCCCCATGTCACGACGGCGTCGTGGGCGCTGCGCTGGGTGGGAAGCCTGCCCGGCGTGGACGTGGTGCTGAGCGGCATGAGCAATATGGATCAGGTGAATGAGAATATCCGCCTCTTCTCCCCGCTCAACCCTCTGACGGATACGGAGCGGGCGGTCATTGAGGACGCGATGGACGCTTTTAAGAAGCTGCCCCTGATTCCCTGCACCGAATGTAACTACTGCGACAAATGCCCGCAGTCGATTCCGATACCAAGGCTGTTCGGCGGCAAAAACGACGTGGTGCGGTTCGGGTATTCATGGTATCTGGCCAATTACAAAGAGTTTGTCAATCCAGAAAACCAAATGTCGGCCTGCACCGCCTGCGGCGTCTGCGAAAGCGTCTGTCCGCAAAGGATTGATATCATCGAGAGACTGAAGACCCTCAATGCCGAATTGGCGGGCTAGGCATAGGATATGGACGAAATCACCTCTTACGCCGTACCGCTGACGGCGCTGATTAAGGAGTTTAACCTTGAAGTCCTGCACGCGCCGGAGCATCTGGACGATATCATGGTCACCACAGACGACGTCAACCGTCCCGGACTCCAGCTCGCCGGCTTTTTCGACCATTTTGAAGCCTCGCGGCTGCAAGTCATCGGGATGGTGGAGACGACCTTTGTCGAACGGTTTACGCCGGAGAAAAGACGGGCAGGCTTTGAGAAGCTGATGAAGCGCAAAATCCCCGCCCTTATCCTCTCGCGCGGGCTGGAGCCGTTTGCCGAATGTACGGAGATGGCCGGGGCCTACGGCGTTCCGTTGCTGCGCACGGAGGAAACCACGTCTTCGATTGTCAGCGCGCTTATCGCCAGCCTCAAGGTGTCTCTGGCACAGCGGATTACCCGCCACGGCGTGCTGGTCGAGGTCTACGGCGAGGGGATTTTACTGCTGGGCGACTCCGGCGTGGGCAAGAGCGAGACGGCCATTGAGCTGGTCAAGCGCGGACACCGCCTGATTGCCGACGACGCCGTGGAAATCAAAAAGGTAAGCGCCAAGACGCTGGTGGGCAGCGCGCCGGAAATGATACGCCACTTTGTGGAGATGCGAGGCATCGGCGTGATTGACGTGCGCCGTATCTTCGGTATGGGCGCGGTCAAACCCACCGAGAAGATTGACCTGATTATCAACTTAGAACCGTGGAACGACAAAACCGTTTACGACAGGCTTGGCTTGGATGAGATGACCACCACCCTGCTTGACGTGGACATCACCTCGCTGGTTGTTCCGGTCAAGCCGGGGCGCAACTTGGCCGTTATCATCGAAGTGGCGGCGATGAACAACCGCCACAAGAAGATGGGCTACAACGCCGCGCGGGAGCTGACCGAGAGACTGGATACGTATTTCAAGACACAGGGCAGCAAGTAACAAGGGGGTTACCGTATGCGTATCGGTATAGATTTGGGCGGCACCAACATTGCCGCCGGTTTGGTTGATGTGTCCTGCGCCATCATCGCCAAGGACAGCGTGAGGACGCCGGCGGGCGCGGACGCGATTGTGAGCGCTATGGCCGATTTGACACGGTCGCTGTGCCAAAAGGCCGGGGTTGAGACGATTGAGAGCGCGGGCGTCGGGTCTCCCGGCTCGATTGACGCAAGCGCGGGCGTGGTTGTTTTTTCCAATAATCTGCATTTCCGCAATGTCCCTCTCGCGGACATGCTGAGCGAACGGCTGGGTGTCCTTGTGAAAATCGGGAACGACGCCAACGCCGCGGCGCTGGGCGAAGCGCGGGCGGGCGCCGCCAAGGGCCGCGAGAGCATGATTCTTGTCACGCTCGGCACGGGCGTGGGCGGCGGCATCATCATCGGCGGGGAGATTTATGACGGCTTCAACGGCATGGCCGGCGAGGTCGGGCATACCGTAATCGTGAAGGATGGCGCGCTGTGCACCTGCGGCCGGAAGGGCTGCTGGGAGGCTTATACGTCGGCGACCGGGCTGATTCGGATGACCAAAGAGGCGATGGAGCGCGCCCCGGACAGCTTGATGCACAAAATCACCCGCGATATGGGCAAGGTGAGCGGGCGCACGGCGTTTGCGGCGGAGCGGCGGGGCGACGCGGCGGCGGGCGCTGTGGTGAGCGCATATCTCTCCTATACCGCCTGCGGGCTTGCCAACCTCATCAATCTGTTCCAGCCGGCCGTACTCTGTCTCGGCGGCGGCATCGCGAACGAGGGGCAGACGCTGATTGAGCGTTTGGAGCCGTTGCTTGAGCCGGAGTGCTTTGACGTGGGAGAGCGCAAAACCGTCCTCCGTCTTGCCGAGCTGGGCAACGACGCGGGGATTATAGGAGCGGCCCTGCTGTGACATTGCTGAGCCATCTGACGACCTTTCGCATCGGCGGCCCGTGCGGCCGCTTATACGAGCCGTCGGACACGGAACGGGCGATAGAACTGCTGCGCGGGCTGGAGGGCGCGGTGGTGCTGGGCGGCGGGAGCAATCTGCTGGCCGCCGACGAGGGCGTAAGCGCCCCCATCATCCGCACGGCAAACCTCAACCGCATCACCTTCGACGGCGTGACGGTGAGGGCGGGCTGCGGCGCGGGACTGCCAGAGCTGGCGCGGGCCGCGGCCAAGCGCGGCCTGAGCGGTTTGGAATGGAGCAGCGGGATTCCCGGCTCGGTGGGCGGCGCCGCGGTGATGAACGCGGGCGCGTATGACGGCGAGATGTCGCAAGTGGTGACAGAGGCGCTGGTGTTCGACGGAAACGACGCCGTTACGGTCAGGGACTTTGATTTTGCCTACCGCCGCAGTGTTTTCCACAGCCGCCCGGAATGGACGGTTTTGGAGGTCACGCTCAAGCTGGCGGAGGGCGACCGGGAGGTCATCACGGCGCGGATGGATGAGCTGCGCGTCCGGCGGAACCAGAAACAGCCGGTCAGCCTTCCCAGCGCGGGCAGCTTTTTCCGGCGTCCCGAGGGCGGCTACGCGGCGGAGCTGATTGACCGCTGCGGATTGAAGGGAACACGCGTCGGCGGCGCGCAGATTTCGGAAAAACACGCCGGGTTTATCGTCAATACGGGCGGGGCGGCTTGTCTAGACGTCTTGCGGCTGGCGGCGCTGGCGCGGGAGACGGTTTTCAGGCGGACGGGCGTGGAATTGGAGCCGGAGGTCCGGTTACTGGGGGACATCGAGTGGAGTTTCTGATTATCTCCGGCCTGTCGGGCGCCGGGAAAAGCATGGTTTTGAAAACGGTGGAGGATTTGGGGTATTACGCGGTGGACAACATGCCGGTGACCCTCATCCCCGCCTTTGCCGAGCTGTATGCCAAGAGCGCCGCTCTGGACAGGGCTCCGTACGAGCGGGTGGCGCTGGTCACCGACGTCCGGGCCGGACAAACCTTTGACGCGCTTTTTCACTCACTGGAGCTTATCCGCGCCATGAACTGCGATACCCGTATCCTTTACGTCGAATCCACCCCGGAGGTCATCCTCCGCCGCTATAAAGAAACCCGGCGCCGCCATCCGCTCCATCAGAACGGGGAGCCGCTGGTGAACGCCGTCGAGAGGGAGGAAGCGCTCCTCATTCCGGTCAGGGAGAACGCGGACTTTGTCCTCGATACCTCCCGTCTCTCTCCCGTCGCCCTGCGGAACCAACTGGAAGGGATGTTGACCGGCGCGGCCCGCCGTCCCCTTATGGTTACGGTGGTTTCGTTCGGGTTTAAGTACGGGCTGCCAATGGAGAGCGATTTGGTTTTTGACGTGCGCTTTTTGCCCAACCCCTATCATATGGCCGAGCTGCGCGCCCTGTCCGGCTTGGACGAGCCGGTGAAGGAGTTCATCAGCCGCTGGCCGCAAACGCAGGATTTCTTAGCGCGGCTGAAAGAGATAATGGCGTTCCTGCTGCCGCAATTCACCGAGGAGGGCAGGAGCGGGCTGGTGATATCGGTCGGCTGCACGGGCGGAAGGCACCGCAGCGTGATGGTTGCCAAGGCTTTGTCCGACGATCTGCGGGAACGCGGACACCAAGCCGTGCTTTCCCACCGCGACATACTGCGCGACCCGGCAAGGGTGAGGGCGGAGGAATGAAGCGTTTGCCGGTTTTGTTGTGCGTATGGCTGCTGCTTTCGGGCTGTATGGACACGTTTTTTCCCTATCCCTACCTCCCCATCACGCCGGAGCCGTCGCCTTCCCCGCCGCCGATTGTCCTGCCCAACCCCGCGCCGCAGGCGCTCTCGTTCGGCATTGCCTTCTCGCCCTCCGGCGGATTTCACCCCCTCGCCGGCACGAGGCGTCACAACGCCCATGCGGCGCGGCTTTGCTATGAGGGGCTTTTTGAGCTTGACGGGCGGTTCACGCCCCTGCCGCTGCTGTGCGAGACGATGGAAACGGAGGACAACCTCCGCTTCACCGTCTTCCTTCGAGAGGATGTTTTATTTCACGACGGAAGCCCGCTGACCGCCGCCGACGTGGTCTATTCGTTTACGCGGGCGCGGCGTCCCGGCGGACTGTATGCCGAAAGGCTGTCCCCGGTGCTGTCCGTAACGGCGCAGAGCGACGGGACGGTTTTGATTACCATGAGCGACCCCGTTTTCAATGCGGCGGCGCTCTTTGATTTTCCAATCATACGCGAGAGTACGAACCCTGTCCCGCCCGGGACGGGGCCATACCGCGCCGTTTTGTCCGAGGAGGGGAACTATCTGCTCCCCTTTGAGGGCTGGTGGCAACACAAGCCGCTCCCCGCGGGGCGGATTGAGCTGGTAGACGCTGAAGACGCCGGAACGCTGGTCTATTCTTTTCAATACGGCTATATAGCCATGATGCCCGCCGACCTATGGGACACCCTTTCGCCCGGCGTCCATACCGGCTACGACAAGATAAGCATTCCCGGCGCGCTGATGCAGTATATCGGCTTCAACACCGCCCGCCGCCCGCTGGACAGGGCGCAGCTCCGTCTCGCGATATCGCTGGCCCTCGACAGGCGCGGCGCCTTGGAGCGGGTATACGGCGAGGACGCGGCGCTGGCTGTGCTGCCCGTGCCGCCCGTTTCGCCGCTGTATCTTGAGCGTTCCGCGATGGCCTACCGTTTTGACTCGGGCGAGGCGGCGCGCATGCTTGCCGGGGTGTCCGCCTTGCCGGAGCTGGACTTCATCGCGGGAGCGGAGAACGCCGCCCGCGCGCAAATGGCGGAGCTGTTGGCGGAAAATCTGCGCTCCGCCGGATTTGCCGTCCGCCTTCGCCTCCTCGGCAGGGAGGACTACGACGACGCCCTGTTCAGCGGGGATTTTGACTTGTATTACGCCGAAGCGCGGCTTTCCCCTAACCTTGACCCGAGCGAGTTTTTGCTGCCCGGCGGGGCCTTCGCCTTCGGCGTGAGCGAAAGCGCCGCCATGCGCGAAGCGCTCGGCAGGCTGGCGGCGGCGGAGCCGCAAACCGGCGCGGAGCGGGACGCCCTTGGCGCGGTGTGGGATGTGCTGGCGGAGGAATTGCCCATGTTGACCGTTTGCTTCCGCAGCACGCAGTTTATTTCGCAGCGCGGCCTGCTGAGCGGGCAGACGCCGACGTTTTTCAATCCCTATGCGGGGTTTGCGGACTGGACGGTAAACGAACGATAAAAAAGGAGACGCAAATGATTGACAGACATATCATCACCGAAACACTGCGCAAAGCGCTGGAGCCGCTGCCCTATATCTACGCTTTCTGGCTCGAAGGGGCGGACGCGACCAATACGGTTGACGAATACAGTGATATAGATTACTGGGTCGATTTTGAGGACGATTACGAGGCTCTGGCGGATGAAGCCGTCGAAAACGCCCTGTCCGGGCTTGCCGCGATTGAGTATAAGCACGTTATGCGGCATGACCACCCGAAAATCCGCCAGCGGATATACCGCCTCGCCGGGACAAGCGAAACCCTGATGATTGACTTCTGCTGGCAGCTTCACAGCCGCCCGCGGGACGAATACGCCTACTACGAAAACGACACGGTTGAAGCGGTGAAGGTGATTTTTGACAAGGATAACATCATCCGGTATAAGCCGCTTGATCTTGCGGCGTTTGCCGAAGGGAATAAGCACCGATTTGAAGAAGCGAAGTACCGCCGAACACAGCATATTCGCGCGGAAAAATATGTCCGCCGGGGGCAGGTTCTCGAAGCCTATGCCTATTACAACCGCTATGTGCTGGAGCCGCTTATCGACCTTCTCCGGCTGATATATACCCCGGCACACGCCGATTACAGTTTTGTCCATATCTCACGGCATATCCCGGCGGCCGAGCGGGAAAGGCTCGAATACTTCGTGCAAATCAGCAGCCTAAACGATATAGACATGAAAATACCTCTGGCGGGGGAATGGTTTGACGAGCTTGCCGGGAGGACGGGGGAAGCCATATACACAGCCAAAGACGGAGGGTAAACCTCCGTCTCTACGTATCAGATGTCAGCAAATCCGGCCGTTTTTCCCGTGTGCGCGCCTCCGACTGTCCGCGCCGCCATGCCTCAATGTTGGCGTGGTGGCCGCTTAGCAGCACCTCCGGCACGGCGCGCCCCCGCCAGACCTCGGGCCGCGAATACTGCGGGTATTCCAGCAGGCCGTCCCAGTGGCTCTCGCCGGTAAAACCCGTCTCGTCGCGCAGCACGCCCGGAACCATCCGGCAGACGGCGTCGGCGACGACGCAGGCGGCAAGCTCGCCGCCGGTGATCACATAGTCGCCGATGGAAATTTCCTCATCCACGCACGCCTCGATAAACCGCTCGTCCACCCCTTCGTAATGCCCGCAAACCAGAATCAGGCGGGGATATTCCAGCAGCCGCCGCGCTTCCGTCTGCGAAAACACCCGGCCCTGCGGCGAAAGGTAGATTGTGCGCCCCTCCCCGTGGGTTTGCGTCACATGCTCCCAGCACCGATAGAGCGGGTCAGCCTGCATAATCAGCCCGTGCCCGCCGCCGTAGGGGTAGTCGTCCACCTGCTTCTGCTTATTTTGCGTAAAATCCCGTATCTGGTGCGCCCGTATCGCAACCGCGCCCTTCTTCTGCGCCCGCCCGATAATCGAGTCGCCCAGCATTTGAGCCACGCTCTCGGGAAAGAGGGTCAGAATGTCGATTTGCATGGGAAACCTCCTTGTTTGGTTTGCTTTCAGTACTTGGCGAAAAATATTTCTCTTCGCGCATAGCTTAACAAGGTTTTTGCTCTTGACAGCATTTCGTAGCCGATAATACCGTCCAATTCTACATCGCCCTGCGCTTTTAGGTGCGAAAGGTCGGAAAACGCGAAAAGCATCGAATCAAAGCATAGCTTTTCATATATGCTGACTGGCCCCAATGCGCCGCTTTTGACTGCGGCGCCTGCCTGCGCAATGTCCGTCAATGCAGTATCTTCTTCGAACATAAACGCGCCCGCGTTATGCAATGGCTCCCGACACCGCGCATCTAACAGATTTCCCTCCGCGCCGCAGTCGATTCCCATATGATATACAGCGCCTTTGATGGAAACGGGGATGATTGGTATGTGCGGATGCGCCGAAAACAGCAAGGGATAGGATGTTCCCATTTCGTTTGTTTTTGACGCTTGCGGGTTGATGAGCGTTACCGTTCTTTGCGCGTAATCGTATAATATGTCGTAGTCTTTGATGGCCGTATACCCGATCAGCCCGCGTATTCTTACGTTCAGCTTTTCCTCCATGTGCGAAAGGTCGAGTACCAGCGCGGTTTGATTTTGCAAGGTCAGCTCTCCCCACAAAAGCGGCGGCACATTCTTCAGGAACACTTCTTTCGTATCCCCGCCCGCGCCCGCTATTTTCACGGATTGCAAAGCGTCGGTACACGTTTCGTATTTACTGTTGATAACCATTTGCGGAGCGCCGCTGTCTAGGATAAAACATTCCGTATGCCCGTCCATTTCAATTTGAAACGATGGCAATTTCCCGACAAACATAAAAGGGAGCTTGATTTGCTGTGAGCCGCTCATTATAACACCTCCGTTTTTTGGATGCCGTCATCATAACACATCCCAAAACAGAGTTATACAGCTTTGGCAAGCAAGACAAGATTTTTCACAATTTAGACATATACGCGCGATAGTGCTTGCGAAATGAGGCGGCTTTTTTCTGTGACAGAGGAAGTGTTTCTCCGTTTTTAAGCGCCACATCACGCCCCTTGACCGCTTCCACCCAACGTAAATTAACAAGGAAACTGACATACGGTGAAGCAAATGAATCGCAAGCCGTGAGTTTTGCCGCGTCCCGCAGGGATAGGGAGGATTTGTAGAAATTGGCGGGCGTTTTCACATAAACCTTGCGATTTTTATTCTCAAAATAAAGAATATCATGGATGCGTTCCGCGTGAAATCCGATGCCGGTTGGTATTTTTACATACTCACAGCCACCAAGGCTATCGACCCAAGCGTCTACCTGTTTTTTCGTTATAGGCGTGGTATAATTTGTAATGATAATCTTTTGCCCGATTGCTTTCTGCGGGTCTGTGCTGTCTATAATGCCTTGAATTTGAGGAAGCACATGGTAAAACAAGCTGTTTTCGATCAGCAGCATATCCAGTGTGAAAAAAGCCTTTTGCAACAGGGCGAAGTCAGAAAACACGTCTATCTGTACTGAGACATGGGCAATCGCAAGAATAGCCGCCTTCGCCGCTTTAAGCTCCTCGCATTTGTCCCCGTATAAGGCCACGCTTAACATAACCACCATCCCCCAAAAACGAAGGAATGTACTTCTCTTCCCCCAACACGGAGGAGTGCAAGGGGCGGCTACATCCCCTCGATCAGCGCGGCTTGTATACGTCGCCGCGGTTATCTACGCGCAAAATCGCCGGATGTGAGAATCTCCAGCAGTTCGTCTTCCTCCTCCGGGGCTATGAACAAATCCTGTTCCGGCTCTTGCTCTAAATACCGGACAAACGAGATGGCTTTACCCACCTTTTCAATGGGCAGCCTTGCTATTTCGTCGAAAAGAATTTGATGAGCCTGTGTCATATAAAACGCCTCCTAACATCAGTTCTATTGTACCAATAAAACCCGGATAATACAAGAGCGGGCGCGTTTTTTTCACATCCCCTCAATCAGCTCCACCCGGATGACGCCGCCCTTGATGTCGATTTCCTTGACAAATTCAGGGACGGCGGGAATCATGCGTTCGCCGTCTTCGCCGCGGACGATGTAGACGTCGTGGGCGGGGGCGGTCAGGACGTCGTAGAGGGTACCGACGCGTTCCTCTCCGTCAAAGACAGCGAGGCCGATTAAGTCTTGGATGAAATACCGCCCCTCGGGCAGCTCGATACCCGAACGGTCGATATACAGCACGCTCTCGCGCAGCGCTTGGGCGGCTTCCACGGTGTCCACGCCCTCCAGCTTGAGCAACACCAAGCGTTTATGCACGCGCGCCGACTCCACCGTCCGGGGCGCGCCGCGCAGATGCACGACCGAAAACCCCGCCAGAAAAGCGGGGCTGTCGCACCAAGGCTCAACGCGAAGCTCGCCGCGCACGCCGTGGGTGCCGGTGATTTTACCGATTTCTATGAGGCTCATTCCGTTTCGATAATCTCGACATTCACGCGCTTGCCCACCGGGGCGGCCGACCGGACAATCATGCGAAGATCCTTGGCGACGCCGCCGCCACGGCCGATGACCTTGCCTATGTCGCTCGGGGCGACGCGCAGCTCTAAAACCAGTTCGCCGCCGTTGCTGCGCTCGGCAACGCGGACGTCCTCCGGCTTGTCGACAAGCTGGCCGGCCATATATTGCAGTAAATCTTTCAACTCCGCCATATCAGATAACCCCGGTGATTTGAAGCAGCTTCTTCACCGTATCGGTCGGCTGGGCGCCGTTTTTCAGCCAGTCTTTGGCGCGGTCAGCGATGATTTTGATTTCGGCGGGTTCGGCGAGGGGGTTGTATGTCCCGATTTCCTCGATGAAACGTCCGTCGCGGGGATAGCGGGAATCCGCCACTACAATGCGGTAATACGGCGCTTTCTTCGCGCCCATGCGGCGCAGTCTCATTTTGACCATTTGTTTGTCTTCCTCCTAAATATTTATCCAAGCAACCCTTTCAGGTTTTTCGGCATTTTGCCGCTCATCATCTGTTTGCTGAGCGTTTTCATCATGTCAAACTGTTTGAGCAGACGGTTGATGTCTTCCACGCGCGTCCCGCTTCCGGCGGCAATGCGGCGGCGGCGCGAGGAATTGAGGATTTTCGGGTCTTCCCGCTCCTTGGGCGTCATTGAGAGGACGATGGCTTCCATCCGGCTCATCGAGCGTTCGTCAAACTTCACGTCCCGCAGGGCGCGGCGATCCATGCCGGGAATCATGCCTAAAACGTCCTGCATCGGCCCCATGCCGCGAAGCTGCGCCATTTGCTCTAAAAAATCATTTAGGGTAAACCGCCCGGCGCGGAGGTTTTTCTCCATCTGTTCGGCCTTTTGGGCGTCAAACGCCGCTTCTGCCTTTTCAATCAAGGTCAGCACGTCGCCCATGCCGAGGATGCGGGACGCCATCCGGTCGGGGTAAAACGGCTCGATTTGGTCGAGCTTTTCGCCCACGCCGCAGAATTTGACCGGCTTGCCGGTCACCGCGCGGGCGCTGAGCGCCGCGCCGCCGCGGGCGTCGCCGTCGAGCTTGGTGAGCAGGATGCCGTCGATGCCTAAGCGTTCGTTAAACGTCTGCGCCGCCGTGACCGCGTCCTGCCCGGTCATCGCGTCAACGGCGAGCATGATTTCCGTCGGGCGAACGGCCGCTTTGACGCGTTCCAGCTCGGCCATCAGCGCCTCGTCGATGTGCAGCCGCCCCGCGGTATCCAGAAAAACCATGTCGTTGCCGTGCTTTACGGCATGGGCGACGGCGTTTTGCGCGATTTTCACCGGGTCGCCCTGTCCTTCCTCGTACACCGGGACGCCAAGCTGCGCGCCGACGACCTGAAGCTGCTTGACGGCGGCGGGCCTGTATACGTCGCAGGCGACAAGGAGCGGGCGTTTGCCCTGCTTTTTGAAATGCCCCGCCAGCTTCGCGCCGTTGGTGGTCTTGCCCGCGCCCTGAAGCCCGATGAGCATAACGACGGTGGGCGGCTTGGGGGAAATGCTGATTTTGGCGTTCTCCCGGCCCATCAGCTCGACGAGCTGCTCATGGACGACCTTGACCACCATCTGCCCCGGCGTCAGGCTGTCGAGGACGTCCTTGCCCTTGCAGCGTTCGGCGGCGACGGCGCAAAAGTCCTTGACCACCTTGAAGTTGACGTCGGCTTCCAAGAGCGCCAGACGCACCTCACGCATGGCCTCCTGAATGTCTTTCTCATTCAGACGACCCTTGCCGCGCAGCTTTTTGAAAATACCGTTCAGGCGCTCGCCCAGTGATTCAAAAGCCATAAACCCTAACCCTCTGCCTTATGGTATCGCTGATGTCCGCCCTACTGCTTCTCGGCCACATCGCCCGCCAACTGATGGATGCGGAGGGCCAAGTCGCGAAGCTGGGCGCTGCCGTAGCGGCGGATGTTGATGTCCTCAATGGCCGCCGCCGCATCCCGAATCTCCACAAGGGCGCTCTGCACGGTTTTGTAGCGGGTCACCAGACCGAGCTTGGCCTCCATCGTGCGAAGCACCTGCGTTGCGCGCACAATGACGTCGCGCACACCCTGACGGGTGATTTTCGCGTTTTCGGCAATCTCGCCGAGCGACATGTCGTGGTTGTGGTAGAGGTCGAAAAAATCCTTCTGCTTATCGGTCAGCACATCGCCGTAGAAGTCGAAAAGCATACTCATCTCCAACGGGCTTTCCTTCATCTGTTTGCCACCTCCGCCGCGCATTGTAAAGTCATCAGCCTTTACAATGCAGTATACACCATTCCCCCACCCTTTGTCAAGTATTTTTTTGCGACCATCCATTCCGTCATTTTTCACAAAAATGAAAATACGAACATAACAAAAAAACGTGGTTTTTGGGTGTTTTATTCGGGATTTGGGGCCGGGTTTGACGAACGGGCGTTTTGTCTTGGGCTTGCGTGTGTCAAATGGCGGGAAAAAATACATAATTTTCCATAGTTGGTAGTGTGGTATAATGGTAGTGTAGAGTGTTATACATACACGGAACCCTGCGGGCGGGCGATTCAGGCGTCGGCCGGCAGGGTTCGCAGGCGTTTGCCCAGCAAGCCGGCGGCGGCCATTTTGAGGATATCGGCCGGGATGAACGGGAGGACGCAGACGGTGAACGCGTGAAGCAGGCCGGAGGACATATAAAGGCTGAAATACAGCATCCCGCACATATAGTTGACGGCCGCGCCGGCGGCGACGCCGAGCCACAATGGCCAACGGCCGGTTTTTGACGCCCCAATCCCGGCGGCCAGCGCCATCAGGGGAAAGGAGAGGAGAAAGCCGCCGGTGGGGCCGAACACCACGCCAAGCCCCCCGCGCCCCCCCGCGAATACGGGCGCGCCCGCCGTGCCGAGCAGCAGATAGGCCGCCGCGGCCAGCGCGCCTTTTTTCGGGCCGAGGACGACGCCCGCCAGCAAGACCGCCAGTGTCTGGAAGGTCAGCGGGACGCCGTAGGGCAGGGGGATGCTCAGCCATGCCATTGCGGCGGTCAGCGCCGTGAACACGGCGACGGCGCACAAATCACGCGTCTGGAATGTTTGTTTCATCATGCTCGTCTCTTTCTATCAAACGCCGCCTGTATTGCGCATCTATCCCGTTTTTTCCGTACGGGCGCGCGGGGCTTGCGAGGCGGCTGAGGATTTCGGCGGCAAGGCGGGCGCGCGTCACCGGCGTCTCTTCCGCTGAAAAAAGAGCGCCCGCGCTTTGCCGCAATGCTTCCGGGAAAACCGTTTCGGGCGTGGTGACGTTGATTCCGACGCCGACGACAAGCCACCGGACACGCCCGCTTTCAGCGCCCGCGGACGTTTCCGCCAGAATCCCGCACACCTTTTTCGCGCCTAAAAGGATATCGTTCACCGGCTTAATCCTCGGCTTTTTGTCTGAAACGGCCTCAATGGCCTCGCAAACCGCCACGGCGGCAAACGCGGTCGCCAAGGACGGCGTCTCGGTCAAAAAATGCGGCGGACGCAGAATGACGCTCATATAAAGCCCGTGGTCCGGCGGCGAGAAAAACGCCCGTCCGTATTGCCCTCTGCCCGCCGTTTGGCTGTCGGCGATGATGACCGTGCCGTGTTCGGCGCCCGCCGCTGCCATTTCTTTGGCGGTGCTGTTGGTGGACGGCAGGGATTGGTATCTGTGGATGCGCCCGCCGCCGCTACGCATGGATGAACGAAACGGCGATGGCCTTCAAGCCCAGATGGATGCCCAGTACGGGGCCTATTTTTTGCAGTGACACCGTCACATGGGGGGAAGTGTTTTTGATTACGTGATACAGGTTGGTCGCCAAGCGGTTGTCGCCGATATAGCTGATGACCACCTCCCGCGTATCCGCGCCAAGCTGCCCGGAAAGGCTTTTGATGATGCCCTGACTTCCGTGGGCGACGCTGTCGGAGACAATCGCGCCTTCCTTGCAGAGCAGGATGGGCTTTATGTTGAGGAAGGTGCCGACGCTCATCCGCACAAAGCCCAGACGCCCGCTGCTTCTGAGCGGAGCCATATCGTCCACGGAGAACGCGATGGTGATTCTGTCCCGCACGGCGGGAAGCCGGCTCAAAATCTCCCGCAGGCTCAGCCCTTGGTCAATCAGCTTTTTGGTCTCCTTCACAAGCAGATACAGCCCGCCCGCCGTAAGCTGGCTGTCAAACACCGCGACGCTGTCGCTTTCCGTCTGCTTCGCGGACATATACGCGGTGCCGTACGCCCCGCTGAGGCGGGAGGAGATGGTGACGCACAGCGTTTCGCTGCCCTTTTGCAGCTCTTCCTCAAAGCAACTGAGGAAGGCCGCCATATTCGGATGCGAGGTGGCGTATGGCCCGTTTCCCTTCAGGAGGGCTTCAAAATCTCCGTTTTGGTCGCTGAACGATTCGCTGTAGGTTTGCCCGTTGATGCTGTAGTTGATGGGAATGACCCGGAGCCCCAGCTCTTGGGCCTCGCTCTTTTTGAAGTAAGAGCTGGAATCTGTCACAATCGTAATCATGCTAATAACTATACCTCCCAATGAGCCTTAGTTTCTTCCCCGCCTCCGGCAGGGAACGAAAAACATTCACATCCCGATCACCCTGAAGCGCCGGTATCTTCTTTCAAGCAAGGCGTCCGGCGGCATGGCTTTGTATTTCCGCGCGGCTTCCAAAAGGCCGGACTTGAGCGCCGCGTGCGTCGCGTCGTTCTCGAGGATGATTTTCTCAATGACGTTCAAGTCCAGCAAATCCTCCGCCGTGAGCTTTAGACATTCGCTGGCCTCCTTCGCCTTGGTGCTGTCTTTCCACAGGATACTGGCGCAGCCCTCGGGCGAGATGACCGAATAGATGGCGTTTTCCAGCATCCACACCTCGTCCGCGACGGCGAGCGCCAGCGCGCCGCCGCTGCCGCCCTCGCCGATGATGACGGACAGTATGGGCGTTTTCAGGGTCATCATTTCCATCAGATTTTCAGCGATAGCCTGACCTTGGCCGCGTTCCTCCGCGCCGATGCCGCAGTACGCGCCCGAGGTATCCACAAAGCAGATGATTGGGCGGGAAAACTTTTCCGCCAGCTTCATCTGGCGCAGGGCCTTCCGGTATCCCTCGGGATGGGCGGAGCCGAAATTGCGCATGGCCCGCTCCCTCACGTCATGGCCTTTCTCGGTGCCGATGACCGTGACCGGCATATGCTCAAGGCTGGCCACGCCGGCCACGACGGCTTTGTCGTCGGCAAAGCGGCGGTCGCCGTGCATTTCGATGAAATGGCTGAATATCCCGTTGATGAAGTCCAGCGAGGTCAACCTGCCCTTGGCCCGCGCGGCGGTCACCTTTTCAAACGCTCTCGGTTTCATATAACCCGCTCCCTTCGGTGCATTTGAAGGAGCTGCGAAAGAATCTTCTTCTGCCGTCTCCTGTCCACGATGCTGTCTATAAACCCGTGTTCCAGTTGAAATTCCGCCCTCTGAAAGCCGGCCGGCAGTTTTTTCCGAATGGTCTGCTCGATGACCCTCGGCCCGGCAAACCCAATCAGGGCGTTCGGCTCCGCCAAAATAATGTCGGCTTGCATGGCGAAGCTGGCGGTCACGCCGCCGGTGGTGGGGTCGGTGAGGACGCAAATGAACAGGTTTCCGCGGTCGCTGTGTTTTTTCACCGCGCCGCCGGTCTTTGCCATCTGCATCAGGGAGATGATGCCCTCCTGCATCCGCGCGCCGCCCGAAGCGGTAAAGCCCACGACGGGGACGCCTTTTTCGGCGGCGCGTTCAAATGTCCTTGCAATCTTCTCCCCGGCGACGCCGCCCATGCTGCCCATCATAAACGCAGGCTCCATGACAAACAGCGCCGTTTGGTTCCCGCCAATCTCACAGTCGCCGCAGACGACGCTGTCCCGCTCGGCGCTTTGCAGGCGCGCGGCCTCCAGCTTTCTGTCGTAGCCGGGAAAATCGAGGAGGTTGCGGGGCGTCAGCTCTTGGTCTGTCTCGGAAAAGGTTCCCGCGTCCGCAATCATGTGGATGCGCTGGCGGGCGTTGATTTGAAAGTGATGTCTGCAATAGGGGCAGACGCGCAGCTTGATTTCGTCCGCGGCAAGCGATTTTTTGCATTTGGGGCAGACAATCGACGGCTCCTGCTCAATGTCGGCGGGCAAGGGCTTCCCGTGTCCTTCCAGCGCGTTTTTCGGTTTCTTGAATCTCATAGATACGCCCCCAGATAATCAGTTGTGTAGGTCGAATTGACAAATTCCTCGGCGGACAGCATATCCGCCAGAAACGACGCGTTGTGGACGATGCCCTCGATAATCAGCTCGCAAAGCGCCGCCTTCATCTTGCGGATGGCCTCGTCCCTTGTTTTGGCGTAGACAATCAGCTTGCCAATCATGGAATCGTAAAACGGCGGGATGGCGCAGCCCTGATAAATCGCCGTGTCAAACCGAACCCAAGGGCCGCCCGGGATATGCAGCATTTCAATCCTGCCGCAGGAGGGCCGGAAGCTCTGATACGGATCCTCGGCGTTGATGCGGCATTCAATCGCGTGACCCTTAAACTCGATCTCCTCCTGCGTAAAGCCCAGCTCCATGCCCGCCGCCACGCGTATCTGCCACTTGACAAGGTCAATCCACGTGACCATTTCCGTGACGGGATGCTCCACCTGCAAGCGGGTGTTCATCTCCATGAAGTAGAAGTTTCCGTCCTTGTCGTAGAGGTATTCAATCGTGCCCGCGCCCCGGTACTCCACGGCGGCGCCCGCCATGACGGTGGCCTCAATCATGCGTTTTCGTACCGGCTCCGGTATGATGACGGCGGGGCTTTCCTCGATGAGCTTCTGGTTCTTGCGCTGGGTTGAGCAGTCGCGTTCGCCCAGACAGACCACATGGCCGAAGCTGTCGGCCAAAAGCTGCATTTCAATATGCTTTACGGGGAAGAGATATTTTTCCATGTACACCGCGCCGTCGCCAAACGCGGCGGCGGCCTCGGCGGTGGCGGCGTTATAGCTTGACTCCAGCTCCTCCGGGGCTTTGACAAGGCGGATGCCGCGCCCGCCGCCGCCGGAGCGCGCTTTCAGGAGCAGCGGGAAGCCGATGGTTTCCGCCGCTCTCCGCGCGTGGGACAGGTCTTTGATTAAATCGCAGCCGGGGATGACCGGGACGCCCGCGTCCCGCATCGTTTTTCTGGCCATGTCCTTGTCGCCCATCTTGGCGATGGTTTCGGCGGACGGGCCGATGAATACAAGGCCGTTCTCGGCGCAGAGGCGCGCGAATTCGGCGTTTTCCGATAAAAACCCGTAGCCCGGATGGATGGCCTCGGCTTTTGAGGCGGTCGCCGCGGATATGACCGCGCTCATGTTCAGGTAGCTGTTTTTAGACAGCGCCCCGCCGACGCAATAGCTCTCGTCCGCCAGACTCACGTGCAGCGCCTCGCGGTCGGCCTCGGAAAAGACGGCGACGGTGGAAATGCCCATTTCCTTGCACGCGCGGATCACACGCACCGCGATTTCGCCGCGGTTGGCAATCAGGATTTTTGAAAACAACCTTACACCTCCCGCACGACGGCAAAGGACAGCTCCCCGTCCACCACCGGCGTGTCTCCGACGGTTCCGCTGCTTTTGACGAAGTAAAACGCGCCTTTTTGTCCCGTCAGCCTGCTTTCAAAGACGACTGTGTCGCCGGGCAAAACCTTGTTTCGGAACTTCACGTTCTTAATCCCGGTAAAGTACGGCGTGAAGGCGCCCTCGCCGGCGTTGACCAGAAGGCAGGCGGACTGCGCCATCATTTCGCATAAAATCACGCCGGGGACCACCGGGTTGCCCGGAAAATGCCCCCGCAGGAAAAACTCATCCCCCCGCACGGTATACCGCCCGGCCGCCGTGCCGCCGTTAAGCTCCGTCTCGTCGAGCAGCAGCATGGGTTCCCGGTGGGGCAGTATTTTTTTGATTGCTTCTCTATCCATCTGAAGACCGTTCCTCTCCGTAACCCTTCCCCGCCGGAGACGGGGAAGGGTTCGTCTTAATACATTTTGAACAATACTTGGCCAAACTCCGCGATATCGCCGTTTTTGACGCATATGTCAACGATTTCGCCGTCCCGCTCCGCCGTAATCTCATTCATCAGCTTCATCGTCTCGATGATGCAGAGCACGTCGCCTTTTTTCACCTTGCTGCCGATGCTGACAAACATTTCGGCGTCCGGCCCCGGCGCGGAATAAAACACGCCCACCAGCGGGGATTTGACCTCAAAAAGATGGTTGAAATCCACCGGCTGGCTGCCGTCGGCGTCTGTGTCCGCTTCAAAAACGGCGGCGGCGGACGCGGAGAACCGCGTCTTTCCCGGCGCGGCGGGGCTTTGTTTTTCAAGGCGGATTTTGCTCCCGTCTTCACTGACCTCCAGCGCGGTCAGGCCGTGGGCGGAAAGAATGTCCGCAAGGGACTTGATGTGTTCGATGTTCATCTCTCAATTACCACCTATATCCTCAATTTATTGAATACGATACCCGCGTTATGCCCGCCGAACCCCAGCGAAATGGAAAGGGCTTTGTCGATATCGCACTTTCTCGCGGTGTTCGGCACATAGTCGAGGTCGCAGTCCGGGTCGGGTTCCTTGTAGCCGGCGGTGGGGGGAACGACGCCTGTTTCGAGGGTCTTGACGGCGGCGATGGCCTCCGCGCCGCCCGCCGCGCCGAGCATATGCCCGGTCATGGATTTGGTGGAGCTTATCGGGATTCTGTAGGCCAGCTCCCCGAATGCTTTTTTGATGGCGAGCGTTTCAGCCTTGTCGTTGAGCGGCGTGGAGGTGCCGTGCGGGTTGATGTAGAGCTTTTCGTCCGCCCGCAGGCCGGATTCCTTCATGGCGAGCCGAATCATCTCCGCGCTGCCTGCCGCCTCGGGGTGAGGCGCGGTGATGTGGTAGGCGTCGCAGGTGTTGCCGTAGCCGCTGATTTCACAGTAGATTTTGGCGTTTCGCCTGACCGCGTGTCCGTATTCCTCCAAAACAAGAACGCCCGCGCCTTCGCCCATGACAAACCCGTTGCGGCGCCTATCAAAGGGGATGGAGCTGCTGTCCGGGTCGTCGCTTGTGGAAAGCGCCATGCAGTTGATAAACCCGCCCATAGCGAGAGGGTTGACGGTCGCCTCCGCGCCGCCGGCGATTATCGCGTCCGCAAAGCCGAACTTGATGGCGCGGAAGGCTTCGCCGATGGCATGGGTTGCCGTCGCGCAGGCGCTGACGACGGGCAGATTGGGGCCGCGCGCGTCATGCTTCATGGCAATCAGCGCCGAGGCCATATTCGCAATCATCATGGGGATGAAAAACGGGGATATCTTCTGGGGCCCGCCGGTCAGCAGCTTTTCCGTCTCGGCGGTGAAGGTCGTCATGCCGCCGATACCCGAACCCACATACACGCCAAGACGGCCGGGCGCCGCGCTCCCAACGATTCCGCTCTCGTCAACCGCTTGCGCGGCCGCCGCCAAGGCGTACCGTGCAAACAAATCCGTCCGCCTGATTTCGCTTTTGTCCATATACAAGCCCGGGTCGAAGTTTTTCACCTCGCCCGCGATTTTCATCTTCAGGCCGGACGCGTCGAATCTGGTAATCTCCCCGAAGCCGTGCTTCCCGGCGGTGAGGTTTTGCCAAAATGCGTCCACGTTGTTGCCCACCGGCGTAATACAGCCGAGTCCCGTTACCACAACACGCTTCATAGCGCTGTCCTCCCTACATGCAAAGTCCGCCGTCAACCCGAATCACCTCGCCGGTGATGTAAGAAGACAGGCCGGAAGCCAAAAACACCGCCGCGCCGGCTATCTCCTCCGCCGTCCCCATCCGTTTCAGGGGGATGGCGGCGCGCGCGGTCTCTTTCACCGTTTCGGACAGGCCTGCCGTCATGTCGGTCTGGATGAAACCCGGCGCGATGGCGTTGCAGGTGACGCCTCTGCCCGCGAATTCCTTGGCGACGGCTTTGGTCAGACCCACCATCCCGGCTTTGGCGGCGGAATAGTTGGCTTGGCCGGGGTTGCCCATCAGGCCGCTGACGGAGGATATGTTGATAATCCTGCCCGCCGGAGACTTCATAATGGCGCGCGCCAGATGCCTGACGCAATGGAACGCGCCTTTCAGGCTGACGCCGACGACGGCGTCGAAGTCGGCCTCGCTCATGCGCAGCAGCAGGTTATCCCGGATGATTCCCGCGTTGTTGACCAAGATATCAACCGCGCCGAAGTCGGCCATGATTTTTTCGCAAACGGCTTTGGATTCATCCCAGCTTGACACGTCGCACCGATACGTCTCCGCTCTGACGCCAAAGGCTTCCGCCCGTTGGCGCGTGTCCGCCGCCCCCGTTTCGTTTCCCGCGTAAAGGATGGCGACCTGCGCGCCGTTTTCCGCGAACGTTAAGGCGATGGCTCTGCCAATCCCGCGCGACGCGCCGGTGACGACCGCCGTTTTTCCGTTAAGCATACCCAAGCCCCTCCACAGTCTTTTCAAGAGATTGTATGTCCGATACGTTGAAGACGCGCGCGTCCGCGTTGATTTTCGCAATCAGCCCCGACAGCGTTTTGCCCGGGCCCAGCTCGACGAAGGTGTCAAACCCATCGGCGGTCATGGTTTCAACCGTTTTCTGCCATAGGACGGGATGATTGATTTGCTTCGCCAGCGTTTCCTTAGGGTTGGCGTATTGCTGCCCCGTGGCGTTGGCGTACAGCGGAATCCGCGCGGGGCCGAACGGCTCGTTTTCAAGGTATGCCGCCGCCCTTTCGGCGGCGTCGTCCATCAACGGGCTGTGAAACGCGCCGCTGACCGCCAGCCGGACGGTCTTGCCGCCCGCCTCGGCGACGCGCTTTTGCAATTCATCGGAAACGCTTTCGGCGCAGGCGACCACCGTCTGCCCGGGGCAGTTGTAGTTGACGGGATAGGCCTGCGGAAGCGCCGCGCAGACGCGCTCGGCCTCGCTTGCCGTCAGTCTCAGCACGGCGAACATACAGCCCTTTTGCTTTTCCGCGCACCTTTGCATGGCTTCGGCGCGCAAGCGGACAAACGCGAACGCCCGCGGCGGCTCCATCAGTCCGGCGCAGCAGGCCGCCGTGACCTCCCCGAGCGAAAAACCCGCGGCGCCGTCCGCCGCAACGCCCTTTTCGGTTAGGGCGGCCGCGCAGGCAAGGCCGGTCAGGAACAGCGCGGGCTGTGTGTTGACCGTGATATCCAGCCGCTCCTTGGGGCCGTTCCGGCACAAATCCCGTATCGAGGGGGACAGCTCAAAAAGCCGTCCCGCGCTGTCAAAGCGGTCGGCAATGTCGCTGCCCATACCGACCGTCTGCGCGCCCTGCCCCGCGAAGACAAACGCTATTTTACCCATACCGGCGCCCCTTTCAGGATGGCTTCCGCCTCGCGCATCATGTCCTCAATGATGTCCCCCGCCGTCTGTTCCTTTTGAATCATGCCGGCAATCTGCCCCGCTAGGAAGCAGCCTTTTTCCATATCGCCGTCCACCGCCGCCAGCTTCAGCGCGCCCACGCCGAGGGCTTCGAGTTCTTCGTTTGAAACGCTTGAATCGTACTCTTTTGCGAACAAGTCCCTTGAAAACGGCGTCTTCAGCGAACGGACAGGGTGGCCGAGACGCTTGCCGGTGGAAATGGTGCCGATGTCTCTCGCCGCGAGGACTTTATCTTTGTAGTTTTGATGGACGCCGCACTCCCGCGCCACCAAGAAGCGGGTTCCAACCTGAACGCCCGCGGCGCCCAGCATAAACGCCGCCGCGACGCCGCGACCGTCGCCGATGCCGCCCGCCGCGACGACGGGGATATCCACAGCGTCGCAAATCTGCGGCACAAGGGTCATCGTTGTAAGCTCGCCGATATGCCCGCCGCTTTCGCCGCCCTCGGCGACGACGGCGGCAGCCCCGCTCCGCTGAGCCATCTTGGCGAGAGCCGTGGACGCCACGACCGGGATGACCTTGATGTTTGCGTCAGTCCATAGCTTCATGTAGCTCTGCGGATTACCGGCCCCCGTCGTTACGACGGCGACGGCTTCTTCGGCCACGGCTTCCGCCACCGCCCCGGCGTGGGGGCTCAGCAGCATGATGTTCACGCCGAACGGTTTATCCGTCAAGGTCTTGGCTTTTTTGACCTGCTCGGATACATAGTCCGCCGGAGCGTTTCCCGCCGCGATGACGCCAAGGCCGCCGGCGTTGGACACGGCCGCGGCCAAAACCGCGTCGGACACCCACGCCATCCCGCCTTGAAAAATAGGATAGCGTATGCCGAGCAATGCGCAAATGGGGGATTGAATCACGGTCAAACATCCTTTCCAGTGTTGTATGCCCTGTGTGGGGACGGCGGCCCCGGCGTTTTTATTCCCACACCATCAGGCAGCTTCCGGCGGTCAGCCCCGCGCCGAACGCGGACATGAAAACCGTGTCGCCCGGTTTCAGCCGCCCGTCTTCCAGCATTTCAAAAAGCAGCAGGGGTATGGAGACGGACGACAGGTTGCCGTAGCGGTCAATGTTGCAGGGAAACTTCTCTTTAGGCTGTTTCAGCTTGGCCACGGCGCAGTCGATGATGCGCTTGTTCGCCTGATGCAGGAGGAGCCAGTCGATTTGCTCCGGGGACAGCTTGAGCGCGTCCAGCATCCGAAGCATCTCCGTTTCCACAATGCCGACGGCAAACTTAAAAACCTCTTGGCCCTGCATTCGCAAAAACGCGGAATCTCTCTTGCCGGCGGCGAACGGGCTGTTTCCGCCCCCGCCCGGAATGTTCAGGACGGCGGCGTCCGCTCCCGCGTCCGAGGACAGATGGAGGTATCTGAGCGCGTTTCCGGCCGTGACAACACAGGCGGCGGCGCCGTCTCCGAACAGCACGCAGGTATTCCGATCCGTCCAGTCGGTCAGCGCCGACATCATTTCGGCGGCGATGATTAAGATGTTTCCGGCCCTGCCGCCGCGCAGAAAAAGGGACGCGATTTCAAGGGCGTAGACAAACCCCGTACACGCCGCGTTGACGTCAAAGCACGGGCAGCGTGCGCCGACGCGCTCCGCCACACAGCACGCGAGGGAGGGGGTGCGGTAATCGCCCCCCACGGTTGAGCAGAGGATTAAGTCAATGTCGCCGGGGGACAGTCCGGCGTTTTGCAGTGCCTGCGACGCGGCGGCGGCGGACAAATCCGTCAGGGTTTCATCGACGCACAGATACCTGCTCTTGATTCCGGTGCGCGATGAAATCCACGCGTCGTCCGTATCCAGAAATCCGGCAAGCTCGTCATTGAAGACGCGCTTTGCGGGGATGCCTTTGCCGGCGCCGGTTATTTTCAAACTCATGCTACGCTTCCACCCTTGACTTGAAAAATTCGCTCAGTGTTTTGACGGCCCGCAGCAGCACCTCTTTTTCGGCGTCCGCGAACTGCCTGCTGATATTCTTGACCATTTTTGCGTGAAATAGGCGGTGCATCCGGTCGATTCTGCCGCCCATATCGGTCAGGCTGACGATGATGCGGCGGGCGTCCCGTTCGCACGGCTTTTTGACGACAAACCCTTTTTGCTCGAGTTTCATAACGGCAACGGTCGCCGTGGGCTTGGAAATATTCAAGAGGGACGCGATTCTGCTGATGGTCGTCTCGCGGTTTTCCTGATTGCCGACCGCCTCAATGATATGCACCTCGGTGATGGTTACCGGAACGCCTAAGACATTACGGAGAGACACTTCCTCATATTTGAGAATATTGTTAAAGGTGTCCGCCAGCATACGGTTCAGGCTGGTTTCAAAGTCATTCACCGAAACGCCTTCTCTCTGATTATAATTAGTTTGCCTAACTAATATAATCCATATGCTACCACACATGATTGGTTGTGTCAAGCGTCATTTTTCCAGCCAAAAGGGAGCGCTAATGGCGCCGTCAAAAAAGGTGTTGCGCCGGATGGCGGTTGGTGGTATAATACGTCAAGCTCACGGAGTTCGGCAATGCTTTGCCGGCGCGGGCCAATCACGCCGTCAGGGCAAGGCCGAGGTACACCTCGTTTTTGTCGTCTTGGGTAACGCCGAGGTATCGCCGCGTCATCGCAAGGGAGCTGTGGTTGTAGATTTCCATGATGACGGCAGGCGACACGCCGCTTTTCCATGCGTGGTAGCCGAAGGTTTTTCGCAGGGAGTGGCAGGACACGCGGGTTTGAAACCGCAGCGTCTCGGCGGCGTCCCGGATGAGACGGTATGCTTGGATGCGGCTGATGGCTCTCCTTGTATAAGGGTTTTCAATGAGGAAGCGCCCCCGCAGGGCAGCGCGGGCGGCCAGCAGCGCCAAGGCGTTTACGGCGGCCTTGTTGAGCGCGATGGTTTTGTATTTGCGGGTCTTTTTCTCCACGATGTCTATGGCGGCGCGGACGCGGCGGTTCTCGAAGTCATACACATCATCCCAGCGCAGGCGTAACAAATCGCTGATGCGGAGCGCGGTGTGGACGCCGAGGACGATGAGCGCGTGGTTGCGCAGTTGCCCGCGCTTGAGGTAGTACGCGGCAAGCTCCCGGACTTCCTGCTTGCTGCGGATGGGTTGGGTCGTGGCCATTTCTTGGTTCCTCCTTCAAAATAGCGCGCTCATGTAACAGGTAACAGGGTATCCCTTGTGTTACACGGGCGCTGTCATTTGCTGAAACAGCAGGGTTTTAGACCCTGTTGTTTTTGCGTTCGCCGCGGATGTGAAAAATTTTATATAAAAAGCCCTTGAGGTTCAAGCAACTCGAAGGTGTAACATATGGGATAGCCTGTTACATAGCCGGGTTCCAACCGTTTGCGAGGGGGCTGTCCGTTAATACAGGGGAGGGGCGACGGGCATTGCTGAAAATTCTCCTTTTTCACGCCGACCGGGAGCGTGCTTTGTTTGTTGAGTCCGTTATCAAGGCCACGCTGCTGAAAGCCGGATGCGGCTCCGAGGTGTATACATATCATACCGCCGACAGGGCGTTTCAAAACCTTTCAGCCGACGCGTTCTTCTATGACATATTGATCTTGGACGCCGAGGACGAGGAAACGCCGAAGCTGGCGCAACTGGTCAGGACGACGAATTTTCAGGCCTCCATCCTGTTCATGGTTCGGAAGCTGTCGGATTTGTCCGCGCTCTTGCGCCATAGGCCCACCGCCGCCATTACGGACGCCGGGGACGCCAAGCATATCCTCGACTGCTTTAAGATAGCGTACAGGGAACAGCTTGGAATCCCTTCATATTTTACCGTCAAGACCAGAAACAACATGATAAAGGTTCGCCACGGGGATATCCTGTTCTTTGAGAGCAACCAACGGGTCGTCACGCTGCATACGTCAAAGGAAAGACGGAACTACAGCTTCTACGCAAAGCTTGACGAGGTCTACGAAAAGCTGCCCAAGCATCTATACATTAAATGTCACCAAAGCTATGTCGTGAACCTGCCCGCCGTTGAGCGGCTTGATAAATTAACCAAGCGGTTCATCCTGCGCTCCGGGCAGGCCGTTGAAATCAGCAAAAGGGCTTACGCGGACACGGTGGAGGCGTTTGAGGCGTTCTGCGGAATCTTAGAACAGTCCGAAAATAAACAAACGTTACATTACAACGCCCGATTATTACAACCCTATTGACTATCCTGCGCGAGTGAGATATTCTCTTGTAAGTGGAATATCTGCGGTTACATTTTTGCCAAGTTACATAGTGATTATACCGTAATCGCGATATGTACGGGAGGCGATTTTCATGGCGGATTTATCAGTCGGCGGATTTGAGTCAGTGGCTTATGCGGCCTACAGAGCATCCAGCCTAACAACCGATGAGCTTCAAAGATTTGTTGATTTGTATAACGCAGAGTATGCCAAGCTGACCACGCGCGACGCGAACACTAGAACGAGAGTGCCTATGTTCAGGGGTGTGAACAACGAGCCGGTACCGCTGAAGATGCTCACCGACGAGGATTACATAGCCGCTGGATACGACGTAGAAGTGTTAAAGGCCAATACTCTAAACGCGAATCCGCTTTCATACGTTTCTCAATTTGGTGAAATCCCTAAATATTTTCTTCCGCATGACATGAGCCGTTCCATAGACTACTCGCAAACCGTCGCGACGAAGGAAGACCTCGCCAAAACAGCCGCCACGAACAATGCCTTGGGATTTTCCGCATTGGAAGCAGAAACCGCCGGACTCGCGAGATCCGCTGAAATCGATAGGGTCGCGGAGATGGCGAAGACCTCGGAGATCGCAAGAGCCATGGAACCCGCGAAGGCTCCCGAACCCGCCGCTCCGGCGCCGCAGGCTCCCGCAGCAGTCGCCGAGACCGCCGCGACGGATGTGAGATTAGAGACGCCCCCCCCAGAGCTGAGATTTTTGACTGACGAGGATTACATCGCGGCCGGATACGACATAGAGGAGCTCAAGGCGACCGCTTTGGACGTAGACCCGATGGCCTTTGTCACCCTGCTGGGTTATGTGCCCAGATATGTCGTCCCGAACCTCTTAGACGGTCTCCCGGACTTCGCCAGAACCGTTGGCATGGCGGAAGTCATCGCCCAGATGTTTGCCAACAGCGCCGCCTTGGTATCCCCCGTTGACATTCTCCCGTCCCGCCGGGACGAAGACAGCTAGCGCGTATTCTTTTGTGTTTAAGAAGCGGCTTGCCGCTCTTAAATAAAAAAATTTTTAGGAGGACTCTAAAAATGAAACGGGCAAAAAGAATCGCTTCCCTGCTACTCGCGCTTATCATGGCATTCGCACTCGCAGTCCCCGCAATGGCCTACGACTGGATTGATCCTTATGACAGTTGGCAGGCTGACCAATGGACCGTCTCTTCGGTGTATCATTGGGTCGTTCGCGGCGAAACGCTGCAAACCATCGCGGATTTGCACGGCACAACGGTCGACAACATTAAGAGCCAACCCAACAACGTGGCTTATTTTGCTGACCTTGCCCTCCGCAACACGACCACCGGCTTGAACATCCAAGTCGAACACGGCGTCAGACTGAAAATCTACGACCAAGTCACCCTTCGCCGCTATGTCAGACGTGACGACACTTTTGCGAAACTTACCAACTACTCCGGGCCCGGCGGATTCACCTTGGTCACGACCGAGGCTGCCATCAGGGCGCAAAACCCGACTTGGTTTGCTGACTTGGCAAAGTTAAACAACACCCAAGGCACGAGCTATGTCCTGATGGAGAGCAACAACATTTTCGCCAACTATGCTGATTTCTGGACTCGCAGGGCGGATACGTCTTCGACTGCCGCTTCTCCCCTGTATATCACTGTTCCTATAACGGTGACGAGTTGGGTGCTGGGTCCGTACAATCGCCGTGACGAGCTTCAGTACGCTGGAGAGGACTTTGAAAGAACAACGAATCTTGATGTGCGGCAAATTCCTTTCGCGTTCCCGCACTTGACGAGTGGGCTTGTAACACCGAAAGGCTGGACCGATGGTTTTCTGGTTCATTCCCGTGACTGGGTTGGCGGCTGGCCTTCTGTCGAAAGTTCGACAATAAGCATTGCTGCCGCGAGAGCCGGAGATACCGGGCCGTACAATAAAGGCGGCAGCAACGGCAACGGCGCGGCGGCGGGCCAAGTGTGGCACACCGTTAGCGAGCGTAGCTCCGCTACCCGCTCCAGCGCTCAGATTCTCGCCGATATCGCGAGACAGTACGACACCACCGTCGCGGCTATCAGAGAACTGAACGCCGAGTATTTCGCCAGAATCAACGCCGCCGGTGTCGGCCTTGAGTACAACGTGGCGATTCGCGTAAAGTAATTTTTCTAAAACAGGACAAGCGTGAGCGGTCATCCATGATGGCCGCTCGCCCTATGTAAAAAACGCAAAGGATGGTAAATATGAAACGGTCTTTCGCGCTCATGCTCACTCTTTTTCTGCTTGTCCCGGCGTTTTCCCTGCCCGCCGTTGCTTCGGACTTTGACATCGAGAACGGCGTGCTAATCGGCTATTACGGAAGAAGCGCAACCGTGACCGTTCCGGGCGGGGTCACACGGATATGGAACAGCGCCTTTAGCGGTAACGAGTACATCAGAAGGGTAATTCTGCCCGATTCCGTGACGGTTATCGGAGCGGGCGCGTTCAAGGATTGCTACTATCTGTCGGAGATAAACATCCCCGATAGCGTCACAACCATTGAGAACAGCGCATTTGAGAATTGCATTTCTCTTTCAGGCTTCACCCTTGGTGCGGGGGTTACGAGCATTGGCCCCCGCGCTTTCGAGCTGTGCGTCGAGCTTGACGCCATGAATATCCCTAAGAATGTCTCATCTATCGGAGACTCCGCTTTTTCGGGCTGTATCAAGCTCCATGACTTTGCCGTGGATGAGGAAAACGCGGCTTTTGCCGAGTTTGACGGGGTTTTGTACTCCAAGGACGGGCGGACGTTGGTGGCGTATCCGCAGGCGAGAGAGGGCGGATATTCGCTGCAACCGGGTACGACGGTCATTGAGAGCGGAGCTTTTGCATATGCTGTCAACCTGACGAAGCTTGCGAATACGCGGGATGTGGAAATCGTTGCGGATCGCGCTTTCTATCGCTGCGTTGCCCTGCGGAGCATATCGTTTCCGAAGGCTTCGATTGTCGGACACTATTCCTTCTATGGCTGCTATGCACTGAAAACGGCGAATTTGGGAAGCGCAAGCATCGGGGAGTCTGCGTTTGCCGACAGCTCCGCCTTGCAAACCGTCATTGTCGCGGACGGCGCGAGGTCAATCGGCGACCGGGCGTTTGGGGTGTGCCCGGAACTGACGAACATAGTGCTTCCGTCCAGCATCGTATTTATAGGAAGCAATGCCTTTTCCGGGAGCCCGAAGGTAAGGGTGTTGTGCGAACCGGAAAGCACCGCCCTCAGGTACGCCAGAGATATCGCTAGAGTCCCTGCCGGGCCGTTGCCTAAGCCGTCGGGCTGGGCGGTGGAGAATATGAGCGCGGGCGAGAGATTTGCCGTGCCGGGGCTTTTGACCGGGTATCAGACGGAAACGACGCGCTACGAGTTTGTGATGGCGGCCGTCCATTTCGTGGAGGAGTATTATGAGAAGAGCGTGGATGAGCTTGTGAAGGAGCGCGAACTCACGCTCGACTCGTTCTCCGATACGGACGACGCGGACATTTTGGCGGCAAACGCGCTTGGCATCGCCGCCGGGAGCGGCGGGATGTTCCGCCCCGGTGATTTGCTGACGCGCGAACAGGCCGCCACGCTGGTGAACAATATCCTTACCAATGTTCTGGAGTTGAATACGGGAGGCTCGCCCGCCGCGAGCTACGGAGACGCCGAGAGCATCGCGTCTTGGGCGTCCAACGCCGTAAATGTGGTGACCGCAAGAGATATCATGTCCGGCGACGGCGTGAATTTCAACCCGCAGGCTTCCTTGACCAGCGAAATGTGCATCGTGGTGTTCTTGAATCTGTGGAACTCGGTTAAGTAGTCTGATCATAACCTGCCGCCGTACGGTACGGCGGCAGGTTTTTCTCCGCGCGGCCGTGGAAAGCCGGCTAGATTTTGGGGAAACTCAAAACGATAGCCGTTGACAACGCGGGCAATCTGTGTTATCCTTGTAACCGTAGCGAAAGATCCTCGTCCTTTTGGAAATCCCGCCAGAGAGCCGGCGCCGTGGCTGAAAGCGCCGGTCGGGAGAGTAGCGGAACGGGAAACAATCTTTCCGTTGAGCAGTGCCGCAAATTGAATATGAAAAGCCGGGCGCGTTTGCGTCAATGCAGGGTGGCACCGCGGGAGCAATCTCGTCCCTCAGAAACAGAAGTGTTTTTGAGGGTTTTTATTTTGAAATGGGGGACTGAGTTATGGGCAAATACAGAACGCATAGCTGCGGGGAGCTTAGGAAAGAACAGGTGGGCCGGCAGGTCAGGCTGGCGGGGTGGATTGACGCCATCCGCGACCACGGCGGCGTGATTTTCATTGATTTGCGCGACCATTACGGCGTGACGCAGGTGGTCGTTAACGACTTGGCGTTGGTCAAAGGGCTGGGGCGGGAGTATGTCGTCTCCGTTGAAGGCCTGCTGCGCGAAAGGTCGGAAGACACCTGCAACCCTAAGCTCGCCACCGGCGAGGTGGAGGTGAAAGCAGACGTCCTGACCGTCTTGAGCGAATCTGAGCATCAGCTTCCCTTCGAGATAGGAGAGTCCGCCCAAACCCGCGAGGAATTGCGGCTGAAATATCGGTTCCTCGATTTGCGCAACCCGGCGGTTCGCCAAAACATCGTCATGCGCTCGGAGATTACGCGCTTTTTACGCGGCAAAATGGAGGACATGGGCTTTCTCGAAATCCAGACGCCCATCCTCACCTCCTCCTCGCCGGAAGGCGCGCGGGACTATCTGGTGCCTAGCCGGAAACACCGCGGGCAGTTTTACGCGCTGCCGCAAGCGCCGCAGATATTCAAGCAGCTCCTGATGGTGTCTGGGTTTGACAAATACTACCAAATAGCGCCATGCTTCCGGGACGAGGACGCCCGTGCCGACCGTTCGCCGGGCGAGTTTTACCAGCTTGACTTTGAAATGGCGTTTGCTACGCAGGAGGATGTGTTTTCCGTTGCCGAAAAGGCGTTGAGCGAAACCTTTTTGGCCTTTACCGATAAGCCGGTCAGCCCCGCGCCGTTCCGCCGCATCCCCTATGCCGAATGTATGCTGGCGTATGGAACGGACAAGCCTGATTTGCGTAATCCGCTGATCATCAAAGACTTGACGGCGTTTTTCGCCGGCACGGACTTCGCCCCCTTCCGGGGCAAGCCGGTGCGCGGCGTCGCCGTCCCGGGCTGCGCGGGACAATCCAAGTCGTTTTTTGAAAAAATGCTGGAATTCGCCACCGATGAAATCGGGATGAAAGGGCTTGGGTATATCTCGGCGGCGGAGGGGATGGACTTAAAAGGGCCCATCGTGAAATTCTTATCTGAGGACAAGCAGGCGGAGTTCATCAAGACGCTCGAATTAAAGGAAAACGACACCGTGTTCTTCATCAGCGACACGCCCCGGCTGACGGACGGGCTGACGGGGCGGATACGCGACGAGCTGGGCAAACGGCTGGGGCTTTTGACCGATTCGTTTGAGTTTTGCTTCATCACCGACTACCCGATGTATGAAATCAACGGGGACACCGGCAGGATTGATTTTTCGCACAACCCGTTTTCCATGCCGCAGGGTGGGCTGGAATCGCTTGAAACCTTGGACCCGCTTCAGGTTAAGGCGTATCAGTATGACATCGTCTGCAACGGCGTGGAGCTTTCCTCCGGCGCGGTGCGGAACCACCGGCCCGACATTATGCTCAAGGCGTTTGACATCGCGGGGTATACCCAAAAAGACATTGAAGCGAAATTCCCGGCCCTGTTCAACGCGTTTCATTACGGCGCGCCGCCGCACGCGGGGATGGCCCCCGGTCTCGACAGGATTGTCATGCTGCTGACTGGGCAGGAGAACCTCCGCGAAATTGTCGCTTTCCCCATGAACGGCAACGCGCAGGACGTATTGATGGGCGCACCCGGAACCGTGACCGAGCGCCAGTTGCGCGAAGTCCACATCAAAATCAGGTAGGGCGGCATGATGAAAAAATACGAAGCGATGGCAAAGCTGGATTTGCCGGAAGACGAGCGCCGATGGATAGCCGGTCTGGCGGAAAAACTGCTGGAGGGGTTTGCCGTGCTGAATGATATCAATCTGCCCCAAGCCGGGGACGCGGCTCCCCCCGTCCCCCCGACGGACGCGCTGCGCGACGACGTCGCCGTAAAGGCGTTTGCGCGGGACGATATTTTAGCGGCCGCGCCGGAGCGGTATGACGGGTATTTTCAAATACCCAAAACGGTGGTGTGATATGATATACGCTGACGACAGCATCATGCGGAAGGGCTTTCCGGCCACGGCCGGGTCGAAAATGCTGGAAAATTTCATCGCGCCCTTTACCGCCGAAGTCCTGACCCGGCTGGACGAACCCGCCGAGCGGGCCGTTCTCTCCGAGTTCGGCCTAAGCGCCCCCGGTGAGCTTCCCTCTCCCCTGCTCTGCAACGATGTGTTCGGGCATGTGCGCCGTCAGGCGGCGAAACAGGGGCTTTGCTATCTGCGCCCGACCTACGGCACGGTGTCGCGGTACGGCTTGATACCCACAGCCTGTTCGATGGATCAAATCGGCGTCGCGGCAAAGACGCCGTCCGAGGCGTTCGCGCTTTTGGATAAAATCCGATGCGGTGACGATTGCCGGCCCCCCGCCGCGCCTCCCCGCCGCGCCGCCGTAACCCCGCCCTATGCCGACGTATATGATTCGGTTCTCCACATTCTCGCCTACGCCGAGATTAGCGCCAATATCAGCCGATACGACGGCGTTAAATTCGGCTTCCGCGCCGAAGGGTATACGGATTTGGACAGTCTCTACACCAAGACTCGCACCGAGGGGTTTGGCTTGGAAGCCAAGCTCTCGGCGATGATGGGCTGCTTGGTTTTGTCGCGGGAATACTATGAAATATACTATGAGAAGGCCTTGAAGATACGCGCGGCGGTCAAAAGCGCCCTCAGCTTTGACGAATATGACATCTTGGAGCTGCCCGTTGAGAGCCATCTTGCCGTATTGTGCGGGCTGCCGTCGCTGACCGTTGACGGCGTGCAACTGGCGGCGGACGCGGGGGGCGAGGCATGGCTGAGAAAGGCGGTGGGGTTGTGAAATATGAAGTTGTGATGGGTTTGGAGGTTCATGTGGAGCTTGCCACCGAATCCAAGCTGTTTTGCGCCTGCTCGGCCAAGTTCGGCGCGGAGCCGAATGAAAACGTCTGCCCCGCCTGCGCCGGGATGCCGGGAATGCCCGCCGTGACCAACAAGCGGGCCATCGAGCTGGGCATCGCCGCCGGACTGGTCACCAACAGCGAAATCGCGAGGGTTACGGCGTTTGACAAGAAAAATTACTTTTATCCCGACCTGCCCACAGGGTATCAAATCACGCAGCTATTCGCCCCAATTTGCCGGAACGGAAGCGTCGAAATTGAAACGGCGGCGGGGAAGAAGACGATTACCCTCAAGCAAATCCACATTGAGCAGGACGCGGGAAAGCTGGTGCATGACGTCTGCGCCGGGGCCTCGCTGGCTGATTTCAACCGTGCCGGAGTGCCGCTGATTGAGATTGTGAGCAACCCCGATTTCCGCGCGGCGGAGGAAGTCGTCGCCTATCTGGAAAAGCTGCGCTCCCTGCTGAGCTTCGCCGGGATATCCGACTGCAAAATGCAGGAAGGCTCCATGCGCTGTGATGTGAACCTCTCCGTTCGGGAAACCGGCGCCAAAGAGTATGGGGTGCGTACGGAGATTAAGAACATGAATTCCCTAAAGGCCATCGCCGCCGCCATTGAGTTTGAGGCGCAGCGGCATATCGGCGCGCTGGAAACCGGCTGTGAGGAATTGGTGCAGGAGACGCGGCGGTGGGACGACGCTCTCGGCGAAACCTTTTCCATGCGCGGGAAAGAGGACGCGGCGGATTACCGCTATTTCCCTGACCCGGAGATTCCGCCGGTGCCAGTCGGCGAGGATTGGATTGAGGCGGTGCGGCAAAGCCTGCCCGAACCGGCGGAGACAAAATATGAGCGCATGACGGGAACGCTGGGGCTGCCGGAGACGGACGCCCGGATTATCACCGGAAGCAAAAACCTGTCGGAGCTGTTTGACAAGACGCTGGAGTGTTACAACAACCCAAGGGAGGTCGTCAACTGGATAATCGTCGAGCTGCTGGCCATCGCCAAGGGGGACAACAAGGGCGAGGACGATGTGCGCATTGACTGTGAAAAATTCGCCAAGCTGATTGAGCTGGTGGACAGTAAAACCGTCAACCGCAACACGGGCAAGAAAATCCTTCTCAAGGTCTTTGAGGGGGGCGTTGACCCGGCGGCGTATGTGGAGGAAAATAAGCTCGGCATGGTCAGCGACGCCGGGGCGATTGACGATGCCGTCCGGGAAGCCCTCGCGGAGAACGATAAATCCGTCGCCGAGTACCGTGACGGCAATCAGAAAGTCATCGGGTTTTTGATGGGGCAGGTCATGCGGAAAATGGGCGGCAAAGCCGACCCGAAGGCCGTGAGCGAGCGGTTGGTTTACTGGCTGGGACGGTAGGGGACGTTCGCGAAACGAGAGACGGGAGGTGTCCGCCATCACCAAAATCCTGATTGCGGAAGACGATATCCACATCAATGAAATGCTGTGCGAGCTGATGACGCGAAACGGCTACGCGCCCGTTTCCGCCTATTCCGGCACGGAGGCGCTGCTTCTGCTGTCGGGGAAGGATTTTTCGCTGGTATTGCTTGATTTGATGCTTCCGGGGAAAACCGGCGAGCAGGTGCTGGAAGAGATACGCAAAGCCTCCGGCCCGCCGGTGATTGTGCTGACCGCGCGGACAGACAAGGAAACCACCGTCAAGCTGCTCCGCTTGGGCGCCGACGACTATCTCGCCAAGCCGTTTGACAACAACGAGCTGCTTGCCCGCATAGATGTTCAGCTCCGCCGCGCCTCCCCGGAAGCGCCGGACGCCGCGCGGCTTCAATACAACGGCGTCACCCTCGACCTTGACGGCTACGACGCGGCGATTGACGGCCGAAAGGCGGGGCTGTCAAAGCGGGAGTTTGAAATCCTGCGGCTGATGATGTCGCATCCAAGTAAGGTGTTCACCAAAAACAACCTCTACGAAAGCGTCTGGGGCGGTGAGTTTCTGGGCGACGACAACACCGTCAACGTCCACATCAGCAAGCTCCGCGCCAAGCTGAACTCCGTCTCGCCCGACACGGAGTATATCCAGACGGTATGGGGGATTGGGTTTAAGATGAAATAAGGAGGCGCCAATACAAGGAGGGATATAAAATGTTGATAAGATGGGCAACTGAAAACGACCTCCCCGCGTGGTACAAACTGGCGACGGAAGTTTCGGCGATATTTCAACACCCTGCGGATATGGGTGCGGAATTAAGACAAAACAAAAAAGGTACAGGTTCTGTTGGCAGACACGAAATGCTAACCGCCGTAGACTATATGAGCGGCAACAATATGGGGTTTATTCTCTTTTCAAGAGAAAAGAACAGCATTACATGGTTTGCCGTATCGGAAAAACACCGTGGCAAAGGAGCAGGCGACCGCTTGTTGAAAACCGCGTTGCGTCAGCTTGACACAAATAAAAATATGACTGTTTGTACATTCTGCGATGATTACCCGCAGGGAACAGCGGCGAGGGCTTTATACAGAAAACATGACTTTACCGAAGAAAAACTGATAGAACATAACGGACTGCCCCGTAGTGAAATGACACGCCCTGCTACGAACGAAAAACGCGGTAAGAGCTTTCATTACCGTTATCCCAAGTTTATCAAAGAAGCGGAAAAAGAGCATTGCCCCGTCTGCCGCAATGAACCCGCGCCCGATGGGCAGAACGACATTGAGGTCAGCGATACGGTGTGGATTTGCGGCGAATACCCCGGTCAAGGCCGCTTGTTCGGGAAGATGTATGTCATGCCGCGAAATCACGCTTTTCACTTTGAAGATATGCCGGAGTCTGATATGGCGGAGTTTATGAGCGAGGTTCAGCGTGTCGGCAAGGCGCTCCGCAAAGTGACGGGCGCGGAGAAAATCAATTATGAAATGCACTCTAATTCCGGGGCGCATTTGCATACCCACTTGTGTCCGCGTTATTTGGACGATGATTTTCCCGGCAAGGCGATTGATTTGTCTTGCCCGTCTGACCCGATTCCATACGAAAGCTTTGAGGAATATTTGTGGTTCATCGAGCAGATGAGAAAGGAATTGGCGGACAATATTTAACACTTTTTTAAGACTTTTCTCAGACTTAATAAAGACTTTCCCGTTATGATGGAGCCATCATAACGCAGGAGGGAAACGCCGATGACTGTATTGAAAACGCAAAATCTGACCAAGCGCTACGGGGGCAAGGCCGCCGTGGATAACGTGAGCCTGACGGTGGAGAAGGGCGATATTTACGGCCTGATTGGGCAAAACGGCGCGGGCAAAACCACCCTGATGCGCCTTGTCGCCTCGCTGGCTCGTCCAGACAGCGGGGATATCGAGCTGTTCGGGCAGACAAGCCCGGCGGGGCTGAACGCCGCGCGCGCCCGCATGGGCTGCGTGGTGGAAATTCCCGCGCTCTACCCAAACCTGACGGCGGAGCAAAACTTGGAGGTTTACCGCATCCAGCGCGGCATCCCGGACAAGGGCGTGGTGCGGCAATCACTGGAATTGGTCAGCTTGACTGACACGGGCAAAAAGAAATTCAAAAATTTCTCGCTGGGTATGAAGCAGCGGCTGGGCTTGGCGCTGGCCGTCTTAAACAGCCCCGATTTTCTCATGCTGGACGAGCCGATTAACGGCCTTGACCCGACGGGCATCATCGAAATGCGCGATTTGATGAAAAAGCTCAACGAGCAGGGCATCACCCTGCTGGTATCCAGCCACATTCTGGCGGAGCTGGCGCAGATTTCCACCAAATACGCCATCATCCACGAGGGACGGCTGGTGAAAAACATCACGCAGGAGCAGCTCCGCGAGGAATGCAAGCGCGCGCTGTCCGTCACGGTGGACGACGCGTCCAAGGCCGCCGTCGTTCTCGAAACGGCGCTGAATATCCGCAATTACAAGCAAATCAGCGCAAACGAGCTGCGCGTCTACGAATACCTCGACAACCCCGCCGAAGTCACCTTCCGCCTCAACCAAGGCGGTGTCCGTGTGGCGTCCCTGCATGAGGTGGGGGACAGCTTGGAGGACTACTATACCAAAATCATCGGGGGGCAGCGTGACGCCGCATCCAATGAAGGCTTTGGCCGCGGGACGGAGGAAATGAAATGAGCAACATAATCAGGGCGGATATCTACCGCATTGTGCGGGGGAAAGGGCTTTACATCACATTGGCGGTCTTTCTGGCCATCATCCTCCTCCCGGTCGTGAGCGGCACTTCCATGAACTCCGGCATCAGCTATTCCGCCGTAGAAGCCTTTGATTCTATGGAGGGCGCGGGGGGCTTTATGGTCGCGGTCATTGAAGTGGACTCCGAGAGCATGGAAATTCCCGAACCCCCTGATTTGTCGGATTTTTTCCAGCCGCCCACGGGCGCGGAAGCGCCGTTCCGGGTGCTGATGGACTCGCATAACATTCTGTATTTCCTGCTTCCCCTAATCGTCTTCGTCGGGTCTGCCGATTTTTCCTCCGGCGCGGCGAAAAACACCCTGAGCCACGGCGTTTCCCGCGCGAAATATTACGGCGCGAAGCTGATTTTGTCCTGCGTCTTCTGCGCCCTGCTGCTGCTGGCCTATGCGGTGCTTTCCATCCTCGCGGCCACGGTGTTCAACGGCTTCGGCGGGACGTTTGACGGGGCGTATGTCCTTGACGTCGTCAAAATCTTTCTGCCGCAGCTTTGGCTGTGTCTTGCCGGCGCTTGCGTGGTGAACTTCTTTGTCTTTCTGTTCCGCCAGCGCGACGGCGCGGTCAGCGGACTGTTCATCGCCTTCATGCTTGTGCCGGGGGTTGCGATATTCGCGCTGTCGTATATAAACGACTGGTTTAGAAGCCTGTTTGATTATGAGCTGACCATGAACATCGGCAGAATGGTTGAAATCGGCGGCATGTCCGCCGGGGATACCGCAAAGGCCCTGCTGGTCGGCGCGGGGTATATCGCTTTGGCCGTCGCCGGAGGGTTCGCGGTGTTCAAAAAAGCGGAAATCAAATAGAGAGGTGAGCCGGAATGGGGAAGTTTATCAGAGCGGATATCTACAGAATCGTCAGGGGCAAGGCGCTCTACATCACCTTCGTGCTGCTGCTGGCGCTGAATGTGTTAACGGTTGCGATTGAGCAGCAGGGCACCGTCGGCGCCGGGATGTATGAATTGGATGAGGCATACGGCCACAACCCGGCACACACGCGGTTTGATGGGATTCATATCGTGCCTGTTTTATATGAGAGCATGGACAACACGGCGTATTATCTGCTGCCGCTGTTTATCCTCGCCGCGGCGCCCATGTTTTCGCACGGGACGGTGAAAAACACCCTTTCCTGCGGGACGGCGAGAACCAAGCTGTATCTTTCAAAGCTGATACTCACCTCGGGCCTGACCGTCGCGATGATGCTGTTTTATCTGGCGTCGGGCGTCCTTGTCGCCACCATCTTCCACGGCTACGGCGGAACGTCGCCGGACGGCTATTGGCTGCATGTACTCAAAATATGCTCCGCACAGCTCTTACTGCTGCTGGCGCTGAACTGCGTCGGGACATTCTTGGTGTTCGCGTTCAGGCGCACGGCAATCGTAAACGGCGTGTATATCGCTTTCTGCCTTGTCCCGGCGGTTGTTATCATGGCGCTGACGAATGTGAGCGAAGGCTTTGTGAGAATTTATGATTTCGATTTGCTTGGGAATATCAGAAAATTCGGGTTTATAGACGCCCTGACGGCGGCGGACATACTCAAAGGCTTCGCGACGGGCGCGTTTTACATCATCGCGCCTACCATCGCCGGAATCGCGCTGTTTAAGAAAGCGGAGATCAAATAATGTTTTTCCTCAGACGTGAAATCAAACGGCTGAACCGCCAGCTCGGCGAGATTATTCAAGCCGACACCAACGCGCGGTTGACGACTTCTGCGTCCGATAAGGATGCGGAGGCGTTCGCCGCGACGGTCAACGCCATGCTGGAGCGCCACCGGCGCGGTCTCCATGAGAAAGGCCGTGCCGAAGCCGCGCTCAAACGCGCCGTGACCAACATTTCGCATGATTTGCGGACGCCGCTGACCGCGGCGCTGGGGTATCTGCAAATGCTGGAGCCGTCAGGGCCGGACGGGGACACTGGGGCGCGGTATATCCAAACCGTGCGGGAGCGGCTGGAGGCGCTGTCGTCGCTGATGAACAGCCTGTTTGAGTTTGCCCGCGTCATTGAGGGCGACACGGCTTTTGAGTTTAAGCAGGTCAACGTCTGCAATGTCCTGCGCGACGTGCTTTCAGACAGCCATGCCGAGTTGGAAGCCAAGGGGTTTGCCGTGGACGCGGACATCCCCGACGCGCCGGTGGTCTGCCTGTGCGATGAGGACGCGCTGCGGCGTATTTTGCAAAATCTAATGAAAAACGTCTGTGTACACGGCAAGGAGCTTCTGCGCGTCCGCGCGCAGGACGGCGTAATCGAAATCGCCAACAAAGCGGAGGGGTTGAGCGCGTCCGACATGGAGCGCATATTCGAGCGGTTTTACACCGCCGACGCCGCCCGGACGAGCCAAAGCACCGGGCTGGGCCTTGCCATCGCCAAAGAGCTTATCGAACGCATGGGCGGCCGCGTCTCGGCGAGCATGGAGGATAACCTGCTCATTATGCGCGTAACCCTGCCAATTCGCGCCGCCTGATTATTTTCGGCGGTTCTTGCGTAAATCCGCGAGCCGTGATATAATATCCGTATTGACACGGAGGGGCGGTTTGGCTTGGTTTTTTCGTCCTTGTTCTTCTTATACGGGTTTTTGCCCGTCTGTATGCTGCTGTATGCCATAACCCCCGGCATACGGCGTAAAAATGTTGTCTTGATTCTGTTTTCCTTCTTCTTTTACGCGTGGGGCGAACCGATATGGGTTGTTTTGCTGATTTTTTCCGCCACGCAGGACTATATCTGCGGCAGGGTGATTGGAAAGGCCCGCCGCGTGGGTTCGGATCGTTTGGCCAAGGCGGCTTTGATTTTTTCGATTACGACCAATCTCACCCTCTTGGGCGTGTTCAAATACCTCGATTTTTTCCTTGAAAACCTCGGGCTTGTTTTTCGCTATTCTCCAGCCCTGCCGGGGCTGGCGCTGCCAATCGGCATCAGCTTCTATACGTTTCAGACGCTGTCCTACACCATCGACGTCTACCGGGGCAAGGTGGGCGTGCAAAAATCATTTTCCGAGTTTCTGCTTTTTGTGTCCATCTTCTCGCAGCTCGTCGCCGGCCCCATCCTGCGTTACGCGGAGCTGGAAACACAGCTTCGCGACCGCCCGTTTACATGGGAGGGCTGTGCCGCGGGCGTCACGCGGTTTTGCTGCGGGCTGGGCAAGAAGGTACTGCTTGCCAACACGGCCGGGGAGATTGCGTCGGGGCTGCTGGACGGGCGGCTGGATACCCTGCCCGCCGCCGACGCCCTGCTGGGGATTTTAATGTATACCGCGCAGATTTATTTCGATTTTTCCGGCTATTCCGATATGGCCATCGGCCTTGGGCGGATGTTCGGATTCCACTACGGCGAGAATTTCCGTCATCCCTATTATGCCGTCTCCATCGGCGATTTTTGGCGCCGCTGGCATATCAGCTTGGGTCTGTTTTTCCGCGACTACGTCTATATCCCCCTCGGCGGCAACCGCAAGCGCGTGGTGCTGAGCCTGCTAATCACATGGTTCCTCACCGGGCTGTGGCACGGCGCTTCGTGGAACTTCGCGCTGTGGGGGCTGTATTACTTCCTCTGGCTCTGCTTTGAGCGGTGGGTGCTGAGGCTTCTGCCGGAAAGAGCGGCGAAAATCGCCCCGATGGTCTATACGTTCCCGGCGGTTGTACTGGGCTGGAGCTTGTTTTATTTCACCGACATCGGGCGTCTGGGCGCGTTTTTGCAAAGCCTATTCGGGCAAAACGGCCTTGCGGGGACGGAAACGCTCTCGCTGTGGGTGGGACGCCTGCCGCTGCTGGTGATTTGCGCCGTCGCGGCGGGGCCGTGGCCAAAACGGCTGGCGGAGCGGGTGCTGCAAAACCCCGCGTTCTATCCGGTCTTGCCGGTCTGCTACAATTCGCTGACCCTGCTGCTCTCCACCGCCTATTTGGCGGGACAGAGCTATAACCCGTTTTTGTATTTCAGGTTTTGATTGTGGGGTGTCCTTGTGAATAAACGCCGGGCCGCCGCCGTCGCGCTTTTCTTCTTCCTGCCGCTGCTGGGGCTGGGGCTTGTCTCCGTTTGGAATCCCGACCGGCTTTATTCGCCGGGAGAAAACCGCGCGCTGGCGCAAAAGCCGCCCTTTTCCCGGAACGAGCTGTTTTCAGGGCGGTGGACGGGCGATTTTGACGAATACTATACCGACCAGTTCCCGGCCCGCGAACGGCTGATGACCCTCTCGGCGCGTGCCGGACGGTGGCTGTATATCGCGCTGAGGGACGGAAGCGCCGTCATCGGAGGAGATTTTGACTTAGACGCCGGCTTGGGCGGCGGCGGAACGGTCGCCGAAAGCGGGGACAACTTTTTTCTCATCCTCGGCGACCGCATCATGCATATGCCGGAGAGCGACCCTGCCAACGCCAAGATGTATGCCGCTTTTCTGGGGCGTGTGCAAGACGCGCTGCCCGATTCCCGCGTGATTTCAATGGTGGTTCCCAACAGCTTCCCTCTCTGCGCGCCGCAGGCGTATATGACGGATGCGCGCGACCAGCGGCGGGCCATCACGGCGCTGTATGATTCGCTTGATTCCCGTATCGTCACCGTAGACGCGTACGCGGCGCTGGCCGCCCACGCGGATGAATACCTCTACTTCCGAACCGACCACCACTGGACGGCGCGCGGCGCGTACCGCGCCTACACCGCGTTTTGCAACGCGGCGGGGTTTGAACCGGACGGGCTTGAGACGTGGGAAGGCGGGCAGTACAACGGGTTTGTCGGCTTCTTCTACCGGCAGGTACAACAGCACCCGCAAGCGGCGGCCGCGGCGGCAAAACCCGCTACGGTCGGGTTTTTCCTCCCCCCCGCGGCGCACACCCCCACGGCGTCCGGCGACGGCTCCAAGAACCCGGGCCGG
>Ga0099364_10000685_pt1 | contig 58029 bp, 46 predicted proteins | sample TergutTh196P3_FD_73070 | JGI IMG/M metagenome (GOLD analysis project Ga0099364, IMG submission 73070) | Microcerotermes parvus P3 segment gut microbial communities from Pointe-Noire, Republic of the Congo - Th196 P3 | ecosystem: Host-associated > Arthropoda: Insects > Digestive system > Gut ... | reverse complement strand
GTTTAAGCCCTACTATTCGGACAGAGGTGCGCCGAGCGTTCCGATCCGTACGATGGTCGGTTGTTTGTTATTGAAACACCTGTACAATCTTGGAGATGAGAAGATACCTGAACATTGGCTACAGAATGTTTACTTTCAATATTTTTGCGGCGGAGTATTTTTCGAGCATAAGTTTCCGTTTGATCCGAGTGACTTTGTTCATTTTCGCAATCGTGTTGGCGAGGCTGGGATTGCGAAGATTTTTGCATACAGTGTAAAACTTCACGGGAAAGAGGTTCCGAAACAGGCAAAGTTTGTACTGTCGGACACCGCCCTATAAATGCCGATAGCCCATTATTATTATCTGTGAAAATCCGTCTCATCCGTGTCATCCGTGTTCTCCTCCCCCCATTTTTTTTTGCAGCGCGAACATCTCATCCCGCAACCGTGCCGCCTCGACGAAGTCGAAATCTTTGACCGCCGCCTCCATGTCTTTCTTGACTTTCTGGATGGCTTTCCGGATTTGCTCTTTCGACATATAGGCTACTACAGGGTCAGCGGCGATGATGGATGAGGTATTATCTTCATACTCCATATAACTCTTTGCCTTCCCTTGTCGGTCAACGACGGCGGTTTGCTGTAGGACGTTCTCAACAGATTTCACTATCTGTCGCGGGGTGATGCCGTGGGTTTCGTTGTAACGGATTTGTTTTTCGCGCCGGCGGTTGGTTTCGTCAATGGTTCGTTGCATGGATTGGGTGATTTTGTCGGCGTAAAAGATGACTTTGCTGTTGATATTGCGTGCGGCGCGCCCTGCTGTTTGCGTCAGCGAGCGCTCACAGCGCAGAAAGCCCTCTTTGTCGGCATCCAAGATAGCCACCAACGACACCTCCGGCAAGTCCAACCCCTCCCGTAACAGGTTGACGCCCACCAAGACGTCAATCTCGCCAAGACGCAACTGCCGCATGATCTCCACCCGTTCCAACGTCTCCACGTCGGAATGGATGTAGTTGGTGCGAATGTTTAAGCGCAGCAGATATTTTGTCAACTCTTCCGCCATACGTTTGGTTAAGGTTGTTACCAAGGCACGCTCGTTGCGCTCTAATGTAAGGCGGATTTCTTCCATCAAGTCGTCCATTTGCGTGAGCGACGGGCGGACGTAAATCGGCGGATCCAATAGTCCCGTCGGACGGATGACCTGATCCACAAAGACGCCGTCGCTCTTTCGCAGTTCGTAATCTGCCGGCGTGGCGCTCACGTAGATGGTTTGTCCGGTCAGCGCTTCAAATTCGTCGAATTTCAGCGGACGGTTGTCCATGGCAGAGGGGAGGCGGAAACCATATTCCACCAAGTTCTCCTTGCGTGCGCGGTCGCCGGCATACATGCCATGTATCTGAGGAACGGTGGCATGGCTTTCGTCCACGACGAGGATGTAATCGTCGGGGAAGTAGTCCAACAGGGTAAACGGTCGCATTCCGGGGTTTCTGCGGTCAATGTAGCGGCTGTAGTTTTCTATTCCCGAACAATAGCCCAACTCGCGCATCATCTCGATGTCGTAGGTTACGCGGTCTTCTAAACGTTTGGCTTCCAAGTGTTTACCGATGGCTTTGAAATATTCCGCCTGTTTGAGCAGGTCGTCCTGTATCTCGATGATAACGCCTTTCATGCTCTCCTGCGTGGTAACGAAGAGGTTGGCGGGATAGATGCGGATGCCGTCGTAGCGTTCTATGAGGTAGCCGTCGTCGGGATTAAAGGTTTCGATGGCTTCGACTTCGTCGCCCCAGAAAGTGATGCGGTAGCAGAAGTCGGTGTCGCCGGGATAGATTTCCACCTTGTCGCCCCGTACGCGAAACTTGCCGCGCGTCAGATCCAACTCCGTGCGGGAGTAGAGCGATTCCACCAAGCGGTATAGAAATTTCTCCCGTCCGATAACCTGTCCAACGTGCAACGGGATGATGCTGTTGGCGTACTCTACGGGATTTCCGGTTCCATAGATACACGACACGGAGGCGACCACGATGATGTCGCGCCGTCCGGAAAGCAGCGACGAGACGGCGTTCATGCGCAGTTTTTCGATTTCGTCGTTTATCTGCAAATCTTTCTCGATGTAGGTGTTGGTGCTTGGGATGTAGGCTTCGGGCTGATAATAATCGTAGTACGACACGTAGTACGACACGGCGTTATCGGGAAAAAACTGTTTGAACTCGCCGTACAGTTGCGCCGCCAGCGTCTTGTTATGACTCAAAATCAACGCCGGGCGCTGCACCTGTGCCAAGACATTGGCAATGGTAAAGGTCTTCCCCGAACCGGTAACGCCGAGCAATACCTGCGCCTCGTCGCCACGGTTCAATCCCGCTACGAGTTGGGCGATGGCTTCGGGCTGGTCGCCCGTAGGGCGAAAATCGGAGATGAGGTGTAACGTTTTCACGAGCGAGAGAATAAACTCTTTTTTGTGCTATAGCAAATATTAAAATGGCTTTACAATGTCCATACGCAATCCGAGTGCATCTATTATACGGTAAAAAGTCCCAATACTTGGTTCTATAATTCCATTTTCAATTTTTGAAATATAGGATTTTTCAGCACCTATGCGTTTAGCAAGTTCTGTTTGTGTCATTTTTTCATTTTTACGAACATCATATATGATTTGCCCCATATAGTAGGCGTATGCTTCCTTGCGAAATTGCTCGCGTTCAGGCGTTCCGACCTTACCATATCGTTCGTCCATCTCGTCGCTAATGCTTCTGATTTTGCTTGTATTCATAATATTCATGTTTTATTCTTATTGCTTTTTGTATTTCTTTTTCCGGAGTTTTTTGCGTTTTTTTCTGAAATCCATTAAATAAAACAACAATTTTACCTTCATCAAAAATAAAGAAAATCCTGTATATATTGCTTTCTACAATAATCCTCATCTCATATACCCCTTCTCTTATATGCTTTACAAACTTTTTATTTACCTTATCTTCTGTTGTTAAAAGGTCGAAAATATAGTGTATTTTCCTTATCACTTCATTTGATAATGTTGCAATAAAATCGTCATAATAACGTCCGTATGTAATTATTTCACTAATCATTTTGCAAAGGTACATTAATTTTCTATTCTGTTCATAGAAAAAAACGAAAATCTCGTTTTCCCATATTCCTTGCATCGGACGAAATGCTCATGCGTGCTGAAATCGTGTGTTTTGGAGTGTTCGAGGACGAATATTCCGTTGGTGCACAGCAGGTTGTGTTGGAAAATCAGTTCCGGTAGTGTTGGCAGTTGCGGGAGGTCGTAGGGCGGGTCGGCGAAGATGAGGTGGTATTGTTGTTTGGCGGTTTTGAGGAAACGGAAGACGTCGGAGCGGATGCAGGTCAGTTGTGGCATGTTGAGGTCGTGGGCGGTTTTCCGGATAAATTCGGCGCAGCGGAAGTTTTGTTCTATGGCGGTTACCTGTTGGGCGCCGCGGGAGGCAAATTCAAAACTGATGTTTCCGGTTCCGGCGAAGAGGTCTAAGACCTCTAAGTCGTCGAAGTCGAGCGTGTTTTCCAGCACGTTGAAGAGCGCTTCCTTGGCGAGGTCGGTGGTGGGGCGGACGGGAAGGTTTGCGGGCGGGTTTATTCGCCGACTTTTCCAATTTCCTCTAATAATACGCATGGCACGGCATTGAAGATGTGGTAGAAACGTTGCATTTCCATCCCGTCGAAGAGGTAACTGTAGGCGAAAGCGGCGTTTGCCGGTAGCGGGGCGACCTGACGGATGTATTTTTGCAGAAACGCCACCGTCTCGGAAGCCGACGACAGGTCGCCGGTAAAAAACAACGGGACGGTTTCGGGGTTCAGCGACAGTTTATCGTAAACATTGAGAAGGTAATAGGAGAAATCCTGTTTGGTAGAGTAGGGAAAACTGTTATCAAAAATCAACGTGCCTTGCTGAAAAACCTGTATATAGAGGTGCGACCCGGTTACAAAGCAGAACGTGGCGGAGTGTTCGATGTATTTCTTCGCAAACTGCTGAAAATGAGACGAAAGCACGGTTTGCAACGGATGTATTTCCGTGTTAGGAAAGACCTGTTTCAGTCCGTGCAAGAAAGCATCGTGAACGGTGTAAACGCAGACGGCTTCGATTTGGGGATTGACTTCGTAAAAAACATTTCCCTGTATCTCTTTGAAGTTCAACGTCATATAGTGATCTTTTTCCTGTTCGTCGAATAGGGGAAGCGGTATCCACGTCGCCTGATTGGGTTCAAAGATGAGGCTTCCCTTTTTGCGGGAGAAAGAGGACATGGACTCGGATTCGTCAACAAGCGCTTTCATCAGCGTAAGAATGTGATTGTCAATGACTTTCTTATCCGTATTTTGGTGTTGATGTTCAAAGCGGAACGCTTCCAAGGCGAGGAATTTATTTCGTTCGCGGTCATAAACGGTAAAAGAAAATCCATCCTGTGCGCACAGAATGGATATAATGTGGTTCAGTTGCAGGTTTAACGCCTCGTCTTGCAACGACGCAATCTTATGCGTTCTGATGGACATGGCACGGCAATCGCTTATAACAGACTATTCCCAGTTACCGTCAATGGAGACATCCGTCAGCGAACCTACTTTCAGCCCGGGATATTTATCAAGTTGTTCCAGAGTGTTATCCATGTTGACAAGTTCTTGACGGTACACCTCCATCCCTTTTGTTAAGAAGTTCTTGTTCAGCGTTTTAGCCTCAAACATATAGACTTTCATCCCACTGCGTTCTGCCGTTGCCGTCTGCATCTCAAACTTGACATTGTCGCTGTATGGAACAATAGCGACGTCAGAAAGTTTGAAGTTCTCCCGTTTGCCAAACAGTGAATCTTTCACCGAAACGAAACCAATCGTGTCCTTGATGGAGCGGGTATTGGTGGTATCCGTCGGGTCGGGGACAATCCGCACAATCGGGATTTGTCCCTCTTCCGCAAAGGCGAGCAGAGCGTCAAAATCGCCGGCATACGTTCCGTTGTTCTGTTTGTAATATTTTTGAATTTCACGGATGTCCTTCAGGTTTGCGATAACAGCCGCCCGCCGCACTGCGTTCAAGTGATTAAAATCGAGCGGACGCTTGATGCTGCCGTAAACCAAATAACACAAAATCAGGATGATAACTCCTAATCCAATACTCAATAAAATTTTTAAATTTTTGTTCATAGCCTAACTATTATTTTGCGTGCAAAAGTACATTTTTTTTTAATGCAAACAGGCAAAATGAAAAAAAAATGTTGTAATTATTTTTTTCACGTGTAGATTTAGCCCCCTAGTATAACAACGGATAAGAATTTGTTACGTTATTTTTAACGCAAAGGCGCAAGCCCCCTTTGGTTCCCCCGAGGGAGAAAAGCGCAAAGGGCGCAAGAGGTGTGTTACAGAAAATCGAATGGGTGTATGACAAATTAGATTATAACCACAAAGAACACAAAGTACACACAAAGGTTCACAAAGACAACAATCTGTTTATCAACGTTTTGTGTTCTTTTGGAAAACTCTTTGTGAACCTTTGTGGTAAAAATTTTTTTTTGTATTTAAAAAATTATTACATTTGCATTCGGAATTTCATCCGTAAAAATGGTGGATTTTCGGTAAAAATTAAAAATATATTGTTATGAAAAAATTGATTATTATCGGAATTTTAATTGTTTCGGCGCTCTCTTCGAATAGGGCGCTGGGGCAGGTTACGCTGCAAATAACACCATAAAATCAAAAAAAACGGTTCGAATATCTGGAAAAAAGTTGAAAATCAACTGGATATGAAAGGGGAAAATATTTTACAAGTTCTTTGGCATTTTGAAAGAAAGGAAAAAGGAAAAAAGGAGAAGGGAAAAAGGAACAAGATTTTTTCGTACCTTTGCCTCAATATTTGTAAGAGATGATTACTGCTATTGATAACAGAGGAATTATACAGTGTTGGGACAACGGCAACATAGCGCAGAAGTCCGACGTTGGCGCCTACACCTATTCATCCAACAAGCCCCACTTCGTTACCGACATCACACAGAACAGCAACTCCATGATCCACCCCTTTGAGCAAGAGATCACCTACAACCCATTCCAAAAAACAGCCACCGTAGAAGAAGACACCTATCTCTACACCATCACCTACGGAACCGACCGGCAACGAAAGAAGACAGTTTTGAAAAACAACAACGCCATCGTCGAAACAACAATCTACAGCGGATGCTACGAAAAACAAACTGCCGGCGGCAGTACCAAAGAACTCCACTACATCCCAACGCCAGCGCAGTCTTTTGATTTTGCTGCTGCTTATATTACAGAACTATTCAACCCCGAGGAAGGTGCAAAACGAATGGACAATCATTTTAAAATAATCGGAGGGCTATTTAAAACAGATGGAAACAGAACAGGATTTTGGCGTGGTGCAGGACAGCTTCTTTCCCGATGGACATGGGAAAGTCCTCAAACAATAGCAGGGTTAATATGAAAAAAGCACCTTTAATTTTTGTTTTTTTATTACTATTGATCACATCAGCTTGTGATAAACGTGCTGGATATGTATATTATATGTATAATAATACTAATTATGATATTTTTGCAGGGTATGGTTTATTCTATGCAACCTATCTTTATCCTGACACATCTTTTGAGCAATTACATAATTATGAATTAATTACATCCTATTCATTTAATGCACACTACGTAGGAGAGCCTTTGGATGAAACGATTAAACAAAGAATGCCCAGAGACACAGTTTCCATTTTTTATTTTCATGCTGATACAGTAAATAAATACCCATGGGAGATTATTCAGCGTGATTATAAAATATTGCAACGCTATGATTTAAGTTCGCAAGATATTTGCACATTAAAAGACCATCGAGGTATACCCGAGATACCTTATCCACCTGACGAAAGGATGAAAGATATGAAGATGTATCCGCCGTATAATGAACTGCAAATAATGCCATAAAATCAAAAAAAACGGTTCGGATATCTGGAAAAAAGAACAATAATTTTTCTTACCTTTGAATGAAAGGAAAAAGGAAAAGAAGGGGAAAAGGAACAAGATTTTTTTCTTACCTTCACCACTTTTTATCTTTCAGCATTGGGACAAACAGGAAGTTTCCGTGTTCTTCGACGATGCACGAGCCGCCTTGTTTTTTAACCACTCGCAGCATTTTTTGGTGTTTTTGGTCTCCGACGGGTATCACCATCAAGCCTCCGGGTCTCAGTTGGTCAATGAGATTTTCGGGGATGTTGGGTGCGCCGCAGGTAACGATGATTTTGTGGAACGGCGCCAGCGTCGGTAAGCCTTTGTAGCCGTCTCCGTAGAACATTTTGGGTTCGTATCCCATCTGCGGCAGCAGGACGGAGGTTTTGTCGAAGAGTTCCCGTTGGCGTTCGATGGTAAAGACTTTGGCGCCGAGTTCTACCAGCACACATGCCTGATAGCCCGACCCCGTGCCGATTTCCAACACTTTGTCGCGTGGTTTTATCTCCAGCAGTTGCGACTGAAACGCCACCGTGTAAGGCTGTGAGATGGTCTGTCCGCATCCTATTTGGAACGCCTTGTCCTGATAGGCGATTTCCACAAAGGCGGGGTCTAAAAAAACGTGTCGCGGAATCTTCCCAATCGCCGTCAAAACAGCCTCATCGGTGATAGGGACGCGCCCCGACGCATTTTCCCTCAAAGTGTCCACTAACGCCTTCCGCAATCCTTTATGCCGGTATGTATCTTGCATCTTCTTCTATGATTTTTGCGACTGCAAAGATAGTAAAAAAGGTTGGTAGGGGAAAAAACGTATCTTTGCACATTCTGATATACAAAACAAAATACATAAGTTACAGTGCGTTATACAATTATTATATTTTCTCTCTTTGTTTCGATAACTTACGGTCAAAGCAACTCTTTGAACTCATCTCAAAATGAGGATGTTATCTCAAATTTCAAACATCTTTCGTCATCTCAACTCTTCGATACTGCCAACTATTATTTTAGCAAGAACAGTAATGACACGGCGTTGATTTATTACAGTTGGCTTATCAACACCTCGGCGAAAGAGACTGATTTTGAGCAACAAAAGCGGATTATCGGAGCGCTAAGCAACGCTGCCGCTATTTATTACTACATGAGCGACTATCGCAGCGCTTACGAGTTTTTGATTAGGGCGTTGCTTTTATGTGAAAAAACTGATTATGAGCCGCTTCAGTCGGTAATTTATTCCAATATAGGAAATATTTATTACAGTTTTAACAAGTACGACATGGCTACATTGTACTATTCCAAGGCATTGAATTTGTGTAAGGATAGTTTGGACATGATTGTGATACTCAATAACTTGGGCGCCGGCGCAACAGAAAACGATAACATAGACAGCGCATTTTATTATCTTCGTAAATCGTTGGAAATGAGCAAATTGCATGACAATTTCAACCTACATGCCACCTTAAACAGTTTTGCCTTGCTTTATCAAAAAGAGACGAAGTATGACTCGGCGTTTTACTATTTCCGGCTATCGTTGGACGAAGCGAGAAAAAACAATAAAATCGAAAAAGAAGCACAAAACCTGTCGGATTTGAGCAAACTGTTTTTTGAGGTTAAAAAGATCGATTCGGCGCTGTTTTATATTGGCTTGTCGAACATTGTTGCGAAAGAGCATAATTTTTTGAAGATTTTGTCGGATAACCATCTTACCCTGTCAAAAATTGAGGAGGCGAAAGGGCATACGGTACAATCATACGAACATTTTAAAAAGTACGCCACCTTGAAAGATTCGATATTCAATGTGGATAATTTCGGCGACATCAATCAATTACAGCGTCTATACGAGGTTTCAAAAACCAACCGGCAAATCGAACAACTTATTGTAGAGCGAGAGATTAAAGAGCGCACTATTCGTTATCAAAGAATTTTTTGGATGATCACCCTCTGTGTGTTGTTGTTGGTGAGCGCCATCCTGTTGTTTGTCTTTTTCCAAAAAAGGAAATTGAATAGCGCCTACAAAGCATTATTTGAAAAAAATCTCGAAATCATGGCGCTTGAGAAGAAATCATCGGAAAACAGCCGTGAGAAACAGCGAAAAAGCACCCTCACCGACGATATGCAAGGCGAACTTCTGAACAGGATTTTAACTCTTATGGAAGACGCCTCTATCATTTGCGATACCGAATTTTCTCTGGATAAATTGGCGGAGTTGGTGCAATCCAATCAGAACTACGTTTCACAAGTGATCAATATCGCCTTAAAGAAAAATTTCCGTTCATGTTTAAACAGTTACAGAATCAGGGAAGTACAGCGATTGTTTTCGGAACCCGACGCTGCGAAATATACCATCGAATCGCTGGCTACCATGGCGGGTTTCAAGTCGCCAAGCGCCTTTCGTAAGGCTTTTAGAGAGATTACCGGCGTAAGCCCCAGTTTCTATGTGAAAGGAGTTACGCGGTTGCGTGAACAGAACACTGATGACGCAGAACACTGATAATTACTATTCCACCATCCAGGTATCCCCGCTGTTCAACAAGTCGTCCACCGTTTGTATTTTGCTGTTGGCTTTTACTTCGGCGATTTGTTGTTCCAACTTTGTTTCGTAGGTGCTGCTTTCAACGGCACGGATGACGCCGAAGGCGACCGGATGCGTCGGATAGCCCATCTCAACCAACATTGTATGGATGAACGGGGTTTCCGTCTTTGCGTCGTGGATTAAAACATCGTCAAGGGTATATCCGTCTTCGCCGATGGTTACCACTTTCAGGTGAAATCCGTCTAAGACGATACCTTTGCTGTTATCTTTTCCGAAGAGCATCTTTTCGCCGTGTTTCAGGAATATTTGGCGGTCTTCGCGATGTTCTTTGTCGGTGATGATGTCGTAGGCGCCGTCGTTGAAGATGACGCAATTTTGGAGTATTTCCACCACTGCTGCTCCTTTGAAGCGGGCGGCTTCCACGAAGATTTCTGTTTGCAGTTTGACGTTGGTATCCAAGGAACGTGCGAAGAATTTACCTTGCGCGCCGAGAACCAACTGCCCCGGAAGGAACGGAGGCTCGACGGTGCCATACGGCGACGTCTTGGTAACCTGTCCTTCGCGCGAGGTGGGCGAATATTGTCCTTTGGTCAAGCCGTAGATCTGGTTGTTGAGCAGTATCAGGTTGATGTCTAAGTTACGACGGACTAAGTGGATAAAGTGATTTCCGCCGATAGCCAATGCGTCGCCATCGCCGGTAACTGTCCAGACGCAGAGGTTAGGATTGGCGGTTTTGATGCCGGTGCTGATGGCGGCGGCGCGACCGTGTATGCCGTGAAAAGCGTAGGTGTTCACGTAATACGGCGTCCGCGACGAGCATCCGATGCCGGAAACGACCACATGGTCCTCCCTTGGGATATTCAGCGCTGCCATTGCCTTATACAAGGCATTCAAAAAAGCGTGGTCGCCGCATCCGGGGCACCATCTCACTTCTTGATTACTTTTAAAATCGGTGGGTTGATATTGCAAGTTGTTTTCCATAGTTTTAGCCCTCTATTATTTTGGTGAAACATTCCGTTAATTCCAATTCCGTGAAAGGAAGTCCTTGTATTTTATTATATGGTATAAAGTCATGATCGGGGAAGAGCATACGTAGATATTTGATAAACTGTCCCAAGTTGATTTCGCATACCACGATTTTTTTATACTTTTTAAGCAGCGCTTCCGTATTTTTCGGTAGCGGGTTGATGTAGTTAAAATGCGCCAATCCCACTTTTTTCCCCTCTTTGCGCATGGTTTTCACGGCGCTGACCAAGTGTCCGTAGGTACTGCCCCAGCCTATTACCAATAAATCGCCTTCCTGGTCGCCGTAAACTTCCTGGTCGGGGATGTCTGCTACTACATGTTCCACTTTTGATGCGCGTTCATGGCACATAACTTCGTGATTTTCAGGTACATACGATACTGTTCCGGTAACAGCCATTTTTTCAAGACCGCCGACGCGATGTTCCAATCCTTTTGTACCGGGGATAGCCCAGTAACGTGCCATAGTTTCGGGGTCGCGGCGGTAAGGTTGGTAATCTGTTGTATCTTTTTCGACAAAATGCGGCGTGATGGGCGGCAGGTCTTCCATCTTCGGGATGCGGAAAGGCGCCGATCCGTTTCCGATGAAGCCGTCGGTGAGCAGGATGACGGGGGTCATGTGTTCCAAAGCGATTTTCGCAGCCATGTAAGCGGAGTAGAAACAGTCGTTGGGTGCGCTGGCAGCGATGACCACAACGGGGCTTTCGCCGTTACGTCCGTAGAGCGCTTGCAGCATGTCGGCTTGTTCGGTTTTGGTGGGCAATCCGGTTGAAGGTCCGCCGCGTTGTACGTCCACGATGACTAACGGCAACTCCGCGATGACGGCTAAGTTGATGGCTTCCGCTTTGAGCGAGAGTCCCGGTCCGGATGTCGTCGTTACGGCTAAGTTCCCGGCGAAGGAGGCGCCGATGGCGGTGCAGATGCCGGCGATTTCGTCTTCGAGTTGTACGGCTTTGATGCCGAGACTTTTCAATCTCGACAGTTCGGCTAATATGTCGGTTGCCGGCGTGATGGGGTAGGAGCCGCAGAAGAGCGGTAGTCCCGACTTTTCGGAAGCGGCGGCAAAACCCCATGCCGTTGCCACGTTGCCGCTGATGGAGCGGTATTTGCCGGGTTCAATCTTCGCCGGTAAGACTTTGTAGGAGGAGTTGAAAATTCCCAACGAGTCGGTGTAGTTGTAACCGCCTTTCATTGCCAAAATGTTGGCTTCCACCAAGACGGGATTTTTCTTGAATTTGGCTTCAAAATGCTGAATGGTGGTCTCCATCGGTCTGTTATAGAGCCAATAGCAAATTCCCAGGGCAAACATGTTTTTGCATCTCAACACACTTTTCGGATCCAAGTCCAGATCTTTCAAGGCTTCTTTCACCAAGGTGTTTATCGGAGCATTGATGATCATGTAATCATGGAGTTTGTCCTCTGCGATGGGATCCAGCGTTTTATAGCCGGCTCGCGGGATGCTTTTTTCCGTAAACTCGTCGCTGTTCAAGATGATGATGCAACTCCTTTTAATCCAGCGGCGGTTGGCTTTCAGTGCGGCGGGGTTCATCGCCACCAGCACGTCGCAATAGTCGCCGGGGGTTTTCACTTCGGTACTTCCAAAATGCACCTGGAAGCCGGACACGCCGCCTACCGTCCCTTGCGGGGCGCGAATCTCGGCGGGGAAGTCGGGAAAAGTCGCTACAGCGTTTCCAAAAAGCGCGGACGCATCGGAAAACAGCGTTCCTGTCAACTGCATCCCGTCACCGCTATCGCCGGAAAAACGAATTACCACGTCTTCCAGCTCTACAACATTTCTATTTTTATCCATATAATCTAAATTAATAATTTACAATAATAAATGCGCCGCAAAAGTACGGTTTATATATCAAATATGAAGCGGTAAAACGTGAAAATTATTACCGGTTTTTCAACTATTTCGAAAAATCAGTAATTTACGTATTTTTTCTGCTAAAACTTCGGTAAAAAAAAAGATGTGTTGCTCAATTAGAAAAAAATGTTGTACCTTTGCACATTCATTTTTAAAAAATTAGATTATGGCTTACAAAATCACTGAAGATTGCATTGCGTGCGGCAGTTGTATTGACGAATGTCCGGTAGAGGCTATCAACGAAGGCGAAATCTACGCGATTGACCCTGACACATGTACCGATTGCGGCGCATGTGCGGCAGCCTGCCCGACAGAAGCGATTCACCCTGCGTAAATTCGCAATTTGGATTAAGAGAAAGAGGCTGTTCCGAAAGGGGTAGCCTTTTTTGTGTTTGACCTGTTCTTTCGGCTATCAAATGCTGACAAAAAGTCAAATAAATTTAGTACTTTTGCAGTTGTAAAATTATTGCTTATGAATACCATGCGAAAACTGCCCATCGGCATACAGGATTTTGAGAAACTGCGTAATGACAATTTTGTCTATGTAGATAAAACGCAATATGTTTATCAGTTGGCACAACAGGGTGCGCCTTATTTTCTTGGTCGTCCGCGCAGGTTTGGCAAGAGTTTGTTTCTTTCCACGCTCAAAGCCTATTTTGAAGGCAAAAAGGAACTTTTTGAAGGGTTGAAAATTGCGGAACTCGAAAAAGATTGGATACAATATCCTGTTCTTTATTTGGATTTTAACCGTGAAAGTTATTCGAATATTGATTTTTTCAACAAAGCATTGGATACAAATCTGTCTATTCACGAGAAAAAATGGGGAAAAGATGAAACCGAAACCACATCCGCTTCTCGTTTGATAGGCTTAATTCACAGGGCTTATGAAAAAACAGGGCGAAATGTTGTTGTACTGATTGACGAATACGATAAACCTCTCATTTCCTCAATGGACAACCCTACATTGAACACTGACATACGCACAATATTGAAAGGCTTTTACGGCGTCCTCAAAGCCGAAGACGCCAAACTGCGTTTTGTTTTTCTCACAGGCGTAACAAAATTTTCCAAAGTCAGTGTTTTCAGTGATTTAAATCAACTTGACGATATAAGTTTAAGTAAAAAATTTGCCGAAATCTGTGGTATTTCCGAAACAGAACTATTACACAACTTTCAACCCGAAATTCAGGCATTGGCAGATGCAAGTAATCTGACTTGCGAAGAAGCATTTGCAAAACTCAAAAAACTTTACGACGGCTACCATTTTGCAAAAGAAAGTGCAGACATTTATAATCCGTTTAGCGTATTAAAGACTTTTGGGCATTTGGATTATGCTTACTATTGGTTCGCCACCGGCACGCCGACTTTCTTGGCAAAAGCCTTGCGAAATCAAAATTACGATATTAGAAAATTTGAAGATGATGTTATAATTGACGGACCTTCAATTATGGATTACCGCGTTGAAAATCAAAATCTTATACCTTTGCTTTATCAAACAGGATATTTAACCATTAAAAGATACCAACAGGACGGCGACTACTTTGTGTTAGGATTTCCGAACGAAGAGGTAAAATACGGTTTTCTGAAAGAACTCTTGCCCGCCTTTGTACTCGACCCAATCCAAACAGGAAATTTTTCGGTTATTGAATTTCTACAGCAGGTAAAACAAGGTAACATCGAAGGTTTCATGACCTCGCTAAAAGCGTTTTTTGCGGCTATTCCTTATGATGCAATTAAACAGGAACATCGCGACGAGCAATATTATCAGCACGTTTTTTATTTACTTTTCACATTGATGGGGCAATTCGCAGATACCGAAGTCAAAAACAACAAAGGCAGAGCCGACGCAGTAGTAAAAACCGCCGACAGCATCTATGTCTTTGAGTTCAAAATAGAAGCCCCCCCAAGCCCCCCAGCCCCTTTTGCCTCCGGCATTTTCCCCGAAAGGGGAAAAGAAAAGGAAGATGATTTTTTAGGGGGGGGTGTGCGAAGCAGGGCTACCACCGCAGAAGATGCCCTCGCACAAATCAACAGCAAAGATTACGCCATTCCCTACACCGCCGACCACCGCAAACTTGTAAAAATCGGCGTGGAATTTTCACAGACAGAGAGAGGTGTGAAACGGTGGGTGATAGAATGAAATGAAATAACGAGACTGCTTACGGAAACTACACCAATTGCTGTTTCCTCCGCGCCACCATCGCCGAAATGACAATCCCTGCTTCATAAAGCAAGCACAAGGGAATCGCCACCATGACCTGCGAAAAAATATCAGGCGGCGTGATGATCGCTGCCGCCAAAAATATGACCACAATCATGACTTTTCGGTATTTTTTCATCAGTGCAGGCGTTACGATGCCAATCTTCGAGAGGAAATAGACGATAATCGGCAACTCAAATATCAATCCCACCGCCAACATCAGGTTCATCATGGTTGAGATGTAGGAGTTGAGGTTGACCATGTTGACCACTTCCTCGCTCACCTGATATGTTCCGAGAAAATTTATCGTGATGGGGGTGATGAGAAAATAACTGAACGCCACACCTATATAAAATAAGAGCGAGGCGGCAAAGAGCGTTCTGCCGGCATATTTCTCTTCGTTTTTCTTCAACGCGGGCTTCACAAAACGCCATATCTCCCAAATCAGATAGGGCGCTCCGGCGATGAGCGCCATCATGATGGAGATAAAAATGTGCGTGGTGAACTGCCCCGCCATGTTGACGTTGATGATTTGCAAGACCTGATCTTGTCCGCAGATGCCTTCGATGTTAAATTTCTGCGCAACCGCGCACAGCCAACGGTTGGTGATGAAATCGCCGCTCTTCGGCGGAAGGATGATGCTGTCGAAAACGAAGTCCTTACAGCAAAACGCAACGACAGCCAACCCAAACAAAACCACCGCCATGCGAATCAAATGTCTCCGCAAAACCGACAGATGCCCCCAGAAAGTGAGGTCTTTTTCTTTTTGCTGTATGTTAGTCATTATCTTTATAATATCAACTTCATCCCATCATAAGCCAGCCAAACATTTTCGGGCAACGTTTTCGCCACTTCTTCATACAGCCCAAGGTCGTGTCCGACGTGGGTGAGGAATGCCTTTTTGGGTGCGATGGCGTCAATCATCTGCAAGGCTTCGGATAGGGAGAAATGGGCGATATGCGGTTTTTTCCGTAGGGCGTTGATGATGAGTATTTCTAAGTTTTTCAATAACGGAAACGAATGGTCGGGGATGGTGCTGGTGTCGGTGATGTATGCCATGTTTCCGATGCGGTAGCCGAGGACGGGCATTCGGTAATGGAGCAACGGGATGGGAATGATTTCGGTGTTGTTGACCGTAAAAGGTTCTTTTTCAATCTCGTGGAGGTCGAAAGTCGGTGTTCCGGGGTAGCGGAGTTTTTCGAAAGCGTAGGCGAAGTCGTTTCTGACAGCGTCCATGGCGTCTTTGTTGCCGTAAACGGGGAGCGCTTTTTGGTTCATCCATATAAATGGCTTGACATCGTCCAATCCTGCCAAATGGTCTTTGTGCGGATGGGTTATCAGTGCAGCGTCTAAGCGTTCTATGTGGTTTTCCAGCATCTGGGTTCGGAAGTCGGGACCGGTGTCAATCACGATGGCGATGTCGTTACTCTTTACGTAGAGCGAAGAGCGAAACCGTCGGTCTCGTGTATCGTCTGAGCAACAAACCGGACAGCGGCATCCGATAAGCGGGACGCCGGTGGATGTGCCTGTGCCTAAGAAGGTTATTTCCATCAATAATTCTCAGCCTTCACCTCAAAGTATGCCTGCGGGTGGTTGCAGCATGGGCAGTTCTCCAACGCTTTTTCGCCGTTGTGGAGGTATCCGCACTTGCGGCATACCCACGCTACTTTGTCGGAGCGTTTGAAGACTTCACCTGTTTGGATGTTCAGCAACAGTTTGCGGTAGCGCTCTTCGTGCCGTTTTTCGATGGTGGCTATCAGTTTGAAGGCGGTGGCTACTTTTGGAAATCCTTCTTCTGCGGCGATGCGGGCAAATTCGGGATAGAGCAGTTCCCATTCTTCGTGTTCGCCTTCGGCGGCGGCGAGCAGGTTCTCGGCAGTGCTGCCGATGACGCCGGCGGGGTACGAAGCGGTGATTTCTACCATGCCGCCTTCTAAAAATTTAAAGAAAACCTTGGCATGTTGTTGTTCCTGTGCCGCCGTTTCTTCAAAAAACGCTGCAATCTGTTCAAAGCCCTCTTTTTTGGCTTGACTTGCAAAAAATGTGTACCTGTTGCGTGCCTGCGACTCGCCGGCAAACGATTTTAACAGGTTCTGTTCTGTTTTTGTTCCTTTGATGCTCATAAATTAAAATTTTTGCAAAGATAGGAAAAAAATAGACACGAAGTTTTCTAATATTGAGTATCGGGTGCATTTCAAATTGTCGCATCCCGTCATTGGCCGTGCCTTCCTCTTTCGCATCGCGGCAATTCGAGCAAGCTCGATTGCGCTCGACTTGGCGTCGGTTGCGAACGAAGTGAAGCAACCCAGAGAATTAGAAACCATTGGATTGCTTCGCTACGCTCGCAATGACGGCGAATGTTTTTCACTCGCTTTTAAAAATTTTTTTTTACCTTTGCACCCTTAAATTTTGTTAAACTTAAAAAATTGTATCATGAACAGAATCTTTTTTTAGTAATTTCGATGTTTCTATGTTATTCGGGAATAAGCCAAACCAGAGGCACTTTTCTGAAAGAAACGTTTGACGGATCAACGTTGCCTGCCGGATGGACCATAGGCAGCAATGCATCCAACTGGTCTATCTCTAACTCCAATTACGCAGGGGGGGCCCCCCGCGAATTGCGGTTGTATTATAACCCGCAATTTAATGGGAAGTCACGGGTTATTTCGCCTGTCATTAACACAACAGGCGCTACGGAATTGGTTGTAGAGTTCCTTCATTGTTTGGACAACTATAGCGGCTCGCACACCATCGGTATAGAGACCACAAGCGATGGAGGCGCTACGTGGAACGTAGTCTGGCAAAGTAATTATAATAGTAATGGCGTTTGGCACATTATGGAATTCGTTAAAACGTCCGACGTTGGCTCTGCCAATTTTCAGTTTTGTCTGTTTTATCAAGGTAACAGTTATAACATAAACAACTGGTATTTTGATAATTTTGAGATGTACAGCCAGGAAAATCTTGATGGAGCCCTCACTTCCATTGACAATTCGACATACAGCGCTGTCTATAAGGCTGATTTCACTGTTTTCAACAAAGGGCTGACAACCATCAACAGCGTTGAAGTGGAATATCAATTTGGAGATTTACCGCCGGTGGTAGAGACTTTCACTTCTTTGAACATGGCGACGATGACTTCAAAAACATTATCTTTCACAAAAGAAACGTTATGCGATCCGGGCAGCCATGTTTTAAAAGTAAACATATTGAAAGTCAACGGTGTAGTTGATGATAATACGGACAACAATTCCCTGCAAAAAACAGTTAATGTGGGCATGGCAGAAGGATACCGAAGAGTCTGTATTGAACATTTTACAAGTTCGACCTGTCCTCCCTGTGTTGGCGTTAATAATTCGATGAAAGCCGTATTGAACAATCCCATTAATGCCGATAAATTTGCTATTACAAAATATCAAATGAGCTGGCCCGGCGTCGGAGATCCTTACTATACCGCTGAAGGCGGCACCAGAAGAACTTATTATGGCGTTAACGCTGTTCCAACGGTTTTCTTCAACGCAAAAGAAGGTACAAGCAGTAATAATACGGTAAATCAAAATACTTTTGACAAAGCATTGGAAGAACCTGCTGTGATTGATATCGCAGGGAGTTTTAATGTTACCGGATCAACAGTTACCGTAAACTTCGACATTTCCTCTTACCTGCCCATTCCCTCAGCAAGGATCTATGTTACCGTCAATGAGAAAAGAACTACAGGGAACGCTCTTCCGCCCCCAGACGGAAACGGCGAAACAGAATTTTTTCACGTTATGATGAAAATGCTGCCCGACGCCAATGGCACAACTACCTCTTTCAATGCAGGAGAGGTACAATCATTTACCTTTACACAAAACATGTCGGGAACATACGTGGAAGAGATGAGTGACTTGGAAGTACACGTATTTGTTCAGGAATATTCCTCAAAATATATTTTCAACAGCAACTTCTTAGCCGGATACACCGATATCCAGTTATATCCCCCAACCAACCTTGCGCTTCAGGATAATGGCGATCAAACCGTTATGGTTACATGGGACGCTCCTGCAACAGGCACCCCGACAGGATATAACATCTATCTGAATAACGAACTAATCCAAGCCAATCATAACACCACAACTTATACGGCAACAATTACCAAATCGGGATATCAGGCTTTTAAAGTCAATGCCGTTTACGCCGAGGGCGTCTCTGTTCCCATTGTAGATTACATTATGATTTATAGCAGTACCTGCGAACCGCCGACCGACCTCGTCGCCATCCAGGAAGGCGCCGACGTCGTCCTCACATGGACAGCGCCAAATGACGGTTCCGATTATTATAAGGTGTATCTCGACGGAACACTGAAACAAAACAATATCACCGAAACAACTTATACCCTTGCGCAAGTTCCGGTTGGCGAACATATTTTCGGAGTTATCTCAGTAGTTGATGATTGCGAGTCGGAAATGATTACAGTAACATTAGAAGTAATCGGCAGCGATACCTGCGATCCACCGACAAAACTCAATGCCGTTCAGGAAAAAACCAACGTCATCTTAACATGGGAATCTCCGACAGATGAAGTTGACAGTTACAATGTTTACTTAGACGGCGAACTGCAAACCAACATCGCCGAAACAACCTACACTTTCGTTGACGTTTCAGAAGGAACGTATATCTATGGTGTTACAGCCATCGTCGGCGAATGCGAATCGGAAATGGTCGAAAAAGAATTTACGGTAGTCATTACCGGCATCTCGGAACAAGACGCCGCTTTCAGCATCTTCCCCAACCCCGCCGACGACTATCTGCAAATCATCGGAAACTACATACACGAAATAGCGCTGTATAACATCGTAGGACAAATGGTTGAAAACGTTACCGTCAACGATAACCACTGCCGTATCACAACTTCCAACCTGAACAGCGGAATCTATTTTATAAAAATCTATTCCACAGATAATCAGGTATATACGAGAAAGATAGTAATAAAATAAAGTTTTAGATTACATACATGTTTTATTAGAGAGGTTGCTCAGAAATGGGCAGCCTTTTTTGGGTGCATTTCAAATTGCCGCAAAAATATCCCGCAGGGTAGGGTGTACAAAATTTATGGCAAAAAATATTCAATGTTGAATCTGAAAGATTCATATATGTATAGAAATATTAATTGCTGCCCCATTATGCGACCCCGGATGGGGTCGAATGTTAAAGAATGTAAATAGTGCTATAAATATACGACCTCTTCGAAGTCATATCATGCTTAAAATCAATTGGATTTCGTGCTTATTTTCAACACGAAGTCACGAAGACAGAAAGACACGAAGATTTTTCTGGTACATTTCAAATTGTTGCAGGAGTGAAAATCTTGTTCGATATGCCTCTCCCGTATGGATTATCGCAATGAATAATTTGCAATTTGATAAAAAGAAGTAACTTTGCAGGCTCATATATAATGGTAAGAAATATGGATATTGGTGGCAAAATCAAGAAATTAAGAGAAAACAGACGCATGTCGCAAGACGAGTTGGCGTTACAACTGGGTATTTCTCAAACTACATTGCATAATATTGAAACGGGGCATCCTCGTAAAATTGACTTTTTGTTGATGGATAAAGTGTGTAACATCTTCGACAAAGACTTTTCATACTTCGCAAATGACAGCGTTATCAATAACAACGTCAAAGAGAATAAAGGACAGGTAAGTTGCGAAAACTTTACCGTCAACAATAACTACCCCGAGTCCATCCTTGCTGATATTCAGAACATTATCAACGAGAACAAGGCGTTGAAAGCGAAGATTGCGGAGATGGAGCCCCCCCAAGCCCCCCCGAAGGGGGGGATGTGAGGTGTGAGGTGTGCGATGTGAGATGTGAGACTGTTAGATACAAGACTTTCTCTGTGTAACTTTGTGCTTTTCTCCCTTGGAGGAACGGTTCAAAGGATGGCTGTTTTTTGTCCCGCTGATAGGGTGTACAAAATTTATGGCAAAAAATATTCAATGTTGAATCTGAAAGATTCATAGAGGTCATATCATGCTTAAAATCAATTTATTAAAACGACAAATTATCATTTTTTGCTTCAATTTTTTTATCGAATTTTGTACACCCTACCCTATGGGATAAATTTTACAATGACAGGATGCGACAATTTGAAATGCACTCTTATTCAGTTATTCAAATTTTCGTACCTTTGCATTTTGATTTAAGTACAGAATTAAATAATGGATAACTTCATCGTATCAGCGCGTAAATACCGCCCTTTCACTTTTGCCTCTGTTGTGGGGCAGTCGTCCATCACGACGACGTTGAAAAATGCCGTTAAGAACAACAAGTTGGCGCAGGCTTTTCTCTTTTGTGGTCCGCGAGGCGTCGGCAAGACGACCTGCGCCCGTATTTTGGCAAAGACCATCAACTGTCTCAACATCTCCGACGACTTTGAACCCTGCAACCAATGCCAATCCTGTCGCTCGTTCGACGAAAACGCCTCTTTCCACATCTACGAATTGGACGCCGCCTCCAACAACTCGGTAGAGGACATCCGCAGTCTGGTTGACCAGGTACGCATTCCGCCGCAGTCCGGCAAATACAAAGTCTATATCATTGACGAGGTACACATGCTCTCCACCGCCGCCTTCAACGCCTTCCTCAAAACCTTGGAAGAGCCGCCGTCGTATGCCAAATTCATCCTTGCCACCACCGAAAAACACAAAATCATCCCCACCATCCTCTCCCGCTGTCAGATTTTCGACTTCCGGCGCATGTACATCCCCGACATCGTAGCCCACCTGCGCTATGTCGCCGAAAAAGAAAACGTTACTTACGAGGAAGAAGTCTTGCACGTCATCGCACAGAAAGCCGACGGCGCCATGCGCGACGCCCTCTCCATCTTCGACCAGGCGGTGAACTTCTGCGGAACTCATTTAGAATATAAAAAGGTAATCGAAAACCTGAACGTCCTCGACTACGACTACTATTTCTCCCTGACCGACGCCTTCCTGAAAGGCGACATCACAACGGCTTTGCTGATACTCAACAAAATCATTGACAGCGGTTTCGACGGACAATATTTCATCATCGGCTTGGGCGAACATCTGCGTAACCTCTTAATTTGCAGAACCAAAGAGACCATCCAACTGATGGAAGTGAGCGAAGAGGTAAAAAAACGCTACCTCGACCAGGTGCAAAAATGTAGCCCCTCATTTCTGCTGCAAGCGCTGGAGATGAACAATCAGTGCGACCTGAACTATAAAATCACCGGCAACAAACGACTGCTGAAAGAACTTACCTTGATGAAAATCTGCTCGCTGAACAATGCACCGCAATCCGCTAAAAAAGAGGGCGAAACGACTACCGAAAACCCGCAGTCAACCACTCCCCCACCCCACGCTTCCAACACCCCGTCCCAAACTTCCAACAGCACACCTCAAACTGCCAACAGCACGCCTCAAACTGCCAACACCCCGCCTCAATCAATCACCTCACCCATCTCTATCAAAAAAGCGCTCGCTAAAGAAGAAACTCCTCAAAAACCCACAGAACTCCTCGCCGCCGCTTTCTCGCAAGAGAAACTCAACGAGGTATGGCAGGAGATGGCAAAGAACGTGAAGACGGAAAGCATCCGCATCGCCTTCCAAGCGCGAAACCCCGTACTGAAAGAAGATAACCGGATTCTCTTCGAGGTAGAGAACAAAATCTTAGAATCCCAAATCAACGACATCTTAGTATCGCTCAAACCCTATCTCGCAAAAAAACTGAATAACAACCAGTTTCACGTTGAAATCACCGTCATCCAGCGCGAAGAGTCCGTTCAAACACCATACACCGACGAGGAAAAAGTGCAGGACATGAAAAAACGCAATCCCGCACTCAACGACTTCTTGGGAGATTTGGAGTTGCAGGTGTAAATCACGCCCTCGCTAACTTCGACAGCCTGTCGAAAGCATCGTGTACGCCGTCTAACACCATCTGGTAGATGTCGTCGAAATGTTTCTTTGGTTTTTTCTTGCCTTCGCCGCCAAGGTGATTCACCCGGTAGATGGCTTCCTCGTACAACATTTCCATGTCGTCAATGATCTCCTCTACCTCCGGATGTTCTTTCTCCTGATGCAGAGTAAGAAAAATCAAACAATCTTCCAAAACCTCTTCTATGAAGAAGAGAATATCCTTTTTTGCATTTTTTCTGTTTGCCATATTTAATATAAATTTAAAATATTCGCGCTGCAAATGTACATGTTTTTTTTGAATTACACACGGACTGGGATAATATTTTCAACTTCACTCCCCGAACAGCGTCATCTGCCCCTCACTATCGTTGCCCCCTTTCTTCTTTTTCGGAGGCGCGACGACTTCAAAGGGGATGTCGTCAATATTTTGTTTTACAGCGGAGTCGTCCGGAGCAGGAAATTCCTCATCCCGCTTCGCTTCATTTGGAATGACAGGAAGCGTGTTAAGCACGGGGTCGGCAGTCGAAATCTTGTCGCTTTGCGACGCTTCCAAACTATGTGTCTCGTCATTGCGGGTTTCAACCTTCTGGATTGCTTCACTGCGTTCGCAATGACGCTGCTCGTCTTCCGAAATATCAGTTCCTTTTTGAACATCGGGTTCTTCCTTCTCCCGCTCCGGTAGCGGCGCTAGTTCCTTTACCGCCTGTATCTCGAATTTGGAGAGTGGTTTCCCTTTGGCTTTGATGGATTTCACTTCGACAAAGTTTTCTATATCAATCAATTCGTCGGGAATCTCTTTTTTGTTCTTTTTGGTGTTGAAGACGATTTCTATCTGTGGGCGTTGCGCGATGGATACCGACAGCAATTTGCTGTTCGGATGTTCGGCGATGAACGATATTTTTTTCATCATCTGCGGTTGTTCTATGGAGAAGCGTTTGACATAGATTTTTTTGCTTTCCCCGTCGAGATATACGGCGGTGATGACGGTTTCGGGGTCAAATTTTTCGATGATGATCATATCCTCTTCGAAGTGGCTTGAGAGGTCAAAGCCAAAAAACTTCAACTCGCCGGACTGCATGATAGTCAATATCTTATCATCACCTTTGAAGGCGCCCAGCAAACGTCCGCGCTCATCGTTGTTCAACCGGCGGACGGCGTCATCGTAATAGATATTGACGGCTCCCAGCGTGGAGACGCCGTCTTCTTTGAGTTGCACTTTCTTGATGGGATTTTTGCTGACGATGTTGCCCATCGAAGTACGGCTTTTGACGGCTATAGAGCGGAAGTCGAAGTCGAACGCGGTGCGTTTCAGTTTGGGTTTCGGGCGCAGGATGACCTTCACCACTTCGGCTTCTCCGTTGGGGTTGGCGGTGAAATAGTCCACTGTCGAGTCTTTGGTTCCTTTGGTGATGCAGTATTCTTTGTCGCGGATGACGCTCGTAACGTTAAAACGTTTTACGTAGTGATAGCCCTTTTTCCCGTCCTGATAAATGGCGTTGTAGGTTGTTCTGTCGTCGTTTTTCAGGAAGACGCCGATGTGGATTACGTCGGTGCCGACAAAGACTTTGTTGGATATTTTGGAGACTTTAAAGGTTCCGTTGGCGCGGAAGACGATGATGTCGTCAATATCAGAGCAGTCGCAGATATATTCCGCCTTTTTCAATCCTGTACCGGCGAAACCTTCTTCGCTGTCGAAGTAGAGTTTTTCGTTGGTTGCGACTACGCGCGTCGCTTCGATGTTGTCGAAGTTGCGAATTTCGGTGCGGCGTTCTTTTCCGGCGCCGTATTTCTTTTTGATGTGGAGGAAATAGTCAATGGTGTATGTTACAAGGTTTTCCAGATTATTTTTCACTGTTTCAATCTCTTCTTCAACGCCTTTGATGTGTTCTTCGGCTTTTTTGATGTCGAACTTGGAGATGCGGCGTACCGGCTTTTCGGTCAGTTTCAGCACGTCGTCGCGGGTAACTTCTCTTTTCAGCAACGGCAAAAAGGGCGTAAACGCTTTTTCGATGGCATCTAATTGAATATCAAACGATTTCTGGTCTTTTTCCAACTCTTTGTAGATGCGTTGTTCGAAGAATATCTTTTCCAAAGATGAGTAGTGCCAGTCGTTTTCCAACTCTTCGAGGCGTATTTCGAGTTCCCGTTGGAGGAGGTTTTTGGTTTGCTCGGTGTTGTGCCTCAGGATGTCGTCCACCGACATAAATACGGGCGTGTCGTTGAGGATGACGCAGGCGTTCGGGGCGATTTTCGTTTCGCAGTCGGTGAAGGCGTAGAGGGCGTCAATGGTTTGGTCGGGCGAGACGTTGGGCGCTAAATGGATAAGGATTTCGGCTTCGGAGGTGGTGTTGTCGTCAATTTTGCGGATTTTTATTTTCCCTTTGTCGTTGGCTTTGAGGATGGATTCGATGAGCGAGCCGGTGGTGGTTCCGAATGGTATCTCGGTGATTGTCAGGATGTTCTTCTCTGTTTGTTTGATGCGTGCTCTCACGCGGATGCGTCCGCCGCGCAAGCCGTTTTTGTATTGCGAGCAGTCCACAAGCCCGCCGGTGAGAAAGTCGGGAAATATCTCGAAAGGCTTCTCTTTCAGTATGTTGACGGATGCGTCAATCAGTTCGATGAAGTTGTGCGGAAGTATTTTACAACTCAATCCTACTGCGATGCCTTCGGTACCTTGCGCCAAGAGCAGAGGAAATTTGACCGGCAGGGTGATGGGTTCTTTGTTGCGTCCGTCGTAGGAGTATTTCCAGTTGGTGGTCTTGGCGTTGAACGCCACTTCTAATGCGAATTTCGACAGGCGCGCTTCGATGTAGCGGGGCGCGGCAGCATTGTCGCCGGTTAAAATATTTCCCCAGTTGCCTTGACAGTCAATCAATAACTCTTTCTGTCCCATCACCACCAAGGCGTCGCCGATGGAAGCGTCGCCGTGCGGATGGTATTGCATGGTATGTCCGATGATGTTGGCGACTTTGTTGTACCGTCCGTCGTCCAACGCCTTCATGGCGTGGAGGATACGCCGCTGAACGGGTTTCAACCCGTCGAACATGTCGGGAACGGCGCGCTCCAGGATGGAATAGGAGGCGTAATCCAAAAACCAATCCTGATACATACCCGAAAGCCGGGTGGTCTTGGAAAGAAAGTCCGTATCAAATTCCTGCCTGTCGGCGCTCTCCGTATTTTCCTCAGGATCAGCCTGTTGCTCGTCTGTTTCCGGCAAGGCGTCCTCGTCTTGCAACTCTTCTAAAATGTCGTTTTCGTCCATCGCAACGCTCCATTATTTTTGGGTGCGAAAATACATTTTTTTTGGTTGCGTAGCGGAGGTGTTGATAACTTGGTTTCAACTTTTTTTCAACTCCTGCCGGATTATTGTGAATATTTTGCCAAACTTCTTCGGAATCAACACCAAAATAGTTATGCGCCACTATATTTCTGATATCCTTTTATTCAACGCTGCAAAGATACAACTTTTCCAAAATACCAAACAACAAATTCCGCACAACGGCGGATTCATAGCGCGGAGGCGGCAGTTGGATGGTTTAGTTCAATCGTCAAGTAACGCATTTATAAAGTCCAGTACTCGTGTGGCTTTTCGGACTCGCCTCGTTTTTTTGAATGGTCTCTGTTTCCATTGCCCTGCTATGATCGGCACCGGCTACGATTTCATAAAAATTCAAGTTGTTACTCATAAAACTTTGTGTTTAAAATTTATTATTATGTTAATTATCAATATATTATATTATTTTCGGTTATTTTCAAAATCAGACATAAAAAATAGCGTGGAATCAACCTGTCTGACACTCAGGTTTCCACGCCTATCACTCTGACAAGCCGCTCCACACCGTAAACACGGCGCTTCGCTAACTTACTCTTGAGCGATAACCTGAAATCAGGTTAATGTGGAAAAAATGAGTGTCAAGAATAATGCAAATCGCTATTTTCAAGCTATCCTATTCTGTGCTACCAGCTTCTACATGCTTCTTAGCACGGTATTTTATTTCATGTCATGATGCAATAAATTTTCGTTTATAATCAGGGTGCAAATGTACGATTTTATTTTTAATCTGCGAGGTTTTTTCAACTCATCCAATAGCATCTCTTACAATTCTAATAAGGTGCTGTGGTTGTGAAAGGTCGCCCATATCGGTAAAAATTGCGGACGCAGCCACTAATGCTCGTCGAACATAAATGCTGTTATCTTTAAACAATTCCCTATTGAGTTGAAAATCATTGTATTCGGCAAAATCGCAACAAAACGTTATCACTGTTCGCGTATTGCCTTCTCTGAAAGGATGAACTTTCCACAATTCCGCCATGCACTTTGAAAAATGATTGGCTTTTTCATCTGCATTAAGCGATTTCCACGAAATGTTATTCATTTTCTCACAAATAGTGGTAGAATGATTGATAATATTACGAACATCGGAATACTCTACGGATATACCGCCCAATGCGGCTTCTGCTTTTTCTATGTTGATGACACGTGGTTGTCCTGCCCAATGAAAAATGTCTTGAAATATGAATTGATGAATATGGCAAAGATGCGTGAAATCAAATAACCCCACGTAGGGATTATCACACAGCTGCCTCAAGCGAAACGCCGTATAAGCAGCCTCAATTTCCGCCAAACGTTGCTCATTTTGCTCATCAAAGCGATTGATAAGTGTTTCGCTATCAGGATAAAGATAAGGATCTTTCATTGTGCTAACTGACCAATAACGGTATCGCCTTTCATTCTATACTTCTTATTCAAAGAAGATTCTATCTCACTTAATGTCATTTCTCCTCGAACTTCTTTTTCCACCATTGCCAAAAATTCAGGCGTTGGTTTTAGACCGTCAATTTTGATAAGTCCTAAGGCATAATTCCACGCTGTTTGTTTTTCCATCGCTCTGGTTTTTCTTTTATCAAAAACTGCTTCCATTACTATTTCATTTTAATTTTATAATGCAAAGATACAAAATATTTTCCTATTCCACCCTCACCGTCCCTCCATCGCTCACCCCCGAGAACTCCGGTGCGTAGAAGCACTGTATGGAGGCGTAGCCGTTGGAGAAGTTGCCGGATTGTGTAACGAAGAGTTCGTATTCGAGCGTCCATGTTCCGCGGGGCAGGTGGTCTATGAAGAGGTTGACGACGGCGTCGCGGACGGAGCGGTAATAGCCGATTTGGTGGTTTCGGGCGTAGCCCGATGTTTGTTCGACGGGTTCGAAGGTTGCGGCGCGCATGTCGCGCACGTGGACGAAGTCGAAGTCGCGGTTGGCTTTGACGGTCAGGCGCACGGTTACTTTGTCGCCGACTTTCAGTGGGGCGTTGTCGGTGATGCGTTCCCATTGGTCGCCGTTGCGTTTAAACAGTTCGCGGTCAACGGACAGCGGGGCGTTTTTGTCGCCTTTCACCTTGTCTATCGGGCTGCGGTATTGGAGGTAGGCGCCGCCCCACACCTGTTTATCTTGGGATGAGACGGCAGTGATGGTTTTCATCTCCGGTTTGATGTCGTTTTTGTTGTAAACCACTTGGAAGTATCCGGTTCCGGCTTCCTGTGTTTCGGGCGTGATGGTTTCGGCGCCCACTTTCAGGGTAACCTGTGCCGGTTCCAATGAGGTTGGCGAGGCGGACACTAAGGCATAGACGGCGTCGGCGGTGGCTACCGGCGTTTGCCAGTCGTTGGTACGTTTGTTGCGGAGCAGCCAGGTCAGGACGTCGTTGGAGGCGGTTTTGTCGTTCAGGATTTCGTTATAGACCTCCACCATGAGTGCGCTGAGGGCGATGTCGGAGGCGTTGCCGCCGCCTTGTTGGGTGCGCCAGTATTTTCCGGTGGAGGCGTTGCCGATGGAGTAGTTGTCCAACGACTTGGCGATGGTTTGCGCGTCGGCGGTTTTGCCGCGGCGTTGCAACGTCAATGCCAGCATTGCCCGTGTGTCAAAGTCGAAATCCTTTTGTTTTTGGATGCACTCTTTGATGACTGTCTCAAGTACCTGATTCTGTTTATCTTCAAACTTTTTATCCATAAAAAACGACCGGCAGTAGAGATAAGCGATGTCGTAGGAAGACGCCCCATATTTCCCTTTTTCCGTAATTTTCTCATATTGCGTCATCCACTCTTTGTCGAGGTATTGGATGGCTCTTTCGGCGATGTAGTTCAGTTCGGAGTTATTGATTTTCAGCGCATTGAGTTTTCCTATTCCGGTAACGATGTAGCGTGTGATATAGACGCTGGACTTCATGTCGGGATACCACGAGAAGCCGCCGTCGGGCAGTTGTCGTTGTTGGAGTTTGGAGGCGGCTTGACGGAGCGAGTAGGTTAAGTTGTTGAGGTCGAACAAGGTAGAGAGACGTTGTTTCCGTGCTGTTTCGTTTTGCGCTTCCATCACCCAAGGTGTTTCGGCGAGAAGCATGGCTTTGAGGTCTTGGTTTTTTTCCAAGTTCGACAACAGCGCATCGGGTTCCAGGTTGCGCCACTGGTCGAAGACGCGTTTTATCTGCGGCATACTGTTGAGGATATGGCTTCCCAGTGCAGCCGCGTAGTAGCGGTTGAAGATTTGGTCGGCGCTTTCGTGGGGATATTCCGCCAGCGTGGGCAGCGACTGTATGGCGAACCACACCGGCGAGGTGGAGAGGTCAACCGTCAGTTTTTGCGGAGCGTTGCCGAAGTTGTTAAAGGAGAAACTGTATGTTCCGGCTGTGGTCATCTCCATCGCAATAGTCTCTTGCAGAACGACTTCCGAAGGCAGGACGGGCAAAATATGTTCTTCGCCGTCGGTAAAACTGCCGGAGGTGGCGGTGATGCGAATCAGCAGCGCGTCGGCGTTATCCGCTTGACGGTATTTCCATGATACTGTGATACTTTCGTTGCCGTTGACGGTGAATGGGATTTCTACCTTGTCAATGATATTTTCCTGCAATGAAACGCCTGTCGCCATGTTTTCGATGACGATTTTGGCTGTTCCCGACAGCGGTTTGTCGGTACGGTTGGCGATACGGCTTGTCAGGACGCAGTCGTCGCCCACTCGCAGATAGCGCGGCAGGTTGGGCATCACCATAAAATCGCTCTCGGTAACGATGGATTGTTTGAATTGTCCGATTTGCAAGGTGTTGGTATAGCCGATAGCCTGCATGTTCCATTTGGTCAGCGATTCGGGCATGACAAATTCCAAGATGATATTCCCATCCGAATCTGTACGCATATCCGGATAGAAAAAGACCGTTTCCGCAAAGTTTTGACGGGCGTTGTCGGGCGTTGTGCTTTCGGGAGCGACTTCTCCTGCCGTTTCCACTCTTTCCATAACCATTTCTTCATCCACAGCCATATCCATAGCCATTGTCATCGCCTCACCTTTTGCCGACGGCGCCGACATGGGACTATGTTTCATCCCCATATCAGACATTTCATTCATATATCTTCCGCCGAAGCGCGACGAGTAAAAACGAAATCCGAACCAGTCGAAAGCGGGAAATACGGGCATTGTAAAATTCGCGTCGCTCCAGATTTCATTATAGCGGTTGTTGCTGAAAGCGGCGTAGCGGGTCAACGAGGTCGAAGAATAGGATGCGCGGCGATAGTTCGGAGCGGCAGTAAAACTCCACGACGACGGGGCGAACTTGTCCAAAGCGGCGTCGTACATGCTTGTGAAGAGGGCGGCGGTAACCGGTTTCCCGTCTTTGTCGGTGATTTTCATTTGCCAGCGTTCTTTGGCGCCCGGCATGGTCTTGTCGCGGATGCCGGTAACTTCCACTTTCAGTTCTTTGGTGGGGTCGGTAACGGAGATTTGCTCGCTCTTTTCGTAAATACGGTTGTTTTGAACCAAATACAGGTTGACGGTGAAAGAGGGAATCATCATCGCATCTGTTTGAATTTCAATGGACAGCGGTTGTTTTCCAACGTCCATCCACTGTTGTTTTTGAACGCCCACCGGCGTAACAAGCGTATAGAACACTTTGGCGTCTTTTGCGGCGGAACCGGCAAAGATTTTGACTTTCTCGCCGCTCGCTACGCTCTTTTTATCTATATGAAACAGAGCGTTTTGGACGATAGGGAAGGTCTTTTCGTTCTCTTTCAGGAAGGTAAATTCTGTGACGTCGGTAATCGGCTCGTCCGTTTTGTCTGAGGTGGAGACGGTGATACGGTATTGTCCCGAGCGTGTCAGTTTTTCGGACAATTTTAACGTTTCCGTCGCCTTGTTTGCAATCGTGGTCGAATATACCTGTTTAGCAACGGGTAAACTGTCGCTGTCGTAGGCATATTGTGGAAATTTTTTGGTAAAATCTTCTTTGGAAATGATAAAAATATCAGGTATCGCCCACGAGCGGCTGATGTACGCCGTCTTAGGCTGTGACAGTTCTTCGATGACGAGCGTTGCCGAAGTCGGAACGGTCTCGCCGCTATAATTTTTAAATGAAAGTTGCAACTCGTCGTTCTCTTTTCCGATGACGACATTCGGGACTTCCGTGTTGATAATCAACCCTTTCCGCCCTGCTGAGATGGTGGCGCTACCGCTTTGCATCTCTCCGGTGATGTCGGTTACGTCAGCCGTTACTTTAAAAATATAGTGAAATCTGCTACCGTCTTCGGTTGGGTCGGCGACGGTTTTAAAGGTAACTTCAAAGGTGCCGTCGGCTTTGGTGGTCGTTGTTCCGGTGGCGATAATCTGGTCGGGGGAGAAACGGGGAAGATAATAACCGTAGTATAACGGTCGGAAAATCTGCCGTGAAATTTGAAAATCAACTTTGGCGTTTTCCAAAGGCAATCCGTTCAGCATCATTGCTTTACCTGTAATTTTCACCTCTTCATTCAACTTGTAAGCCTCGCTGATTTTATCAAAAGTAACCTCAAAACGCGGACGTTTGTACTCCTCCACAAGGAACGACGTCGCCCCGTTGGGCTTCGCCTGAATGACCATCGTGCCGGTTAAAACATTGGCGGGAATGGTGAAAACGCCGTCGAAACCGCCCATGTCATCGGAAACGTAACTCATGGTCAACACTTCCTGATAGTTGACGTCGCGCACGCTGATTTCTACTTTCTCATTCGCCACCGGCGTTACGTCTTTTTCGGAAATCTCGGTGAGGATTCCCTTGAAATAGACCGTCTGTCCGGGACGATACACGCCGCGATCGGTGAAAAGCGAGGCGCTGACATAATTTTTCCGCTCCGACGACGATTGTTTGGTGTTCCATATAGACTGCTGTAAGGATAAAGTGTCGTTTTTATAAGCGAAAACGGCGCTCAGTCCGGTGTTGTAATCTTTTGATAAAGAGGCGATTCCGTTGTCGTCCGTTTTCAAAGTTTCTAAAACGGTTTTGGAGTTGTTCGTGTTGGAAATAACGATAGAAACGCCCTTCAGCGGAACTCCGGTAAGCCTGTCGGTAACGGTGAAAGAGGCGTTTTTTCCGGTCGTCTGGGTGTAAAACGGGCATAAGGACGATACCTGAAACACCTGCGTTACAAACACGCTCTTTTCAATGGAAAAAACGGGGTCGGGCGTAACCAACAAAAGGTAAAATCCCGACTGCCCTATCGGCGGAATCTCGAACTCCGTCGAATGGGTCAGAAAGTCCTGAAGGTCAGGGATTTCTATCTCCCACTGTTTCATGGGACGATGGTCGGAAAGGAACTTTTTGGCGTCGGACTCGCGATTACGTCCGTAAGCCAAATCCACCTTGTCGGAAGGCACAGCATAAACCATGCAGGTCAAACGCTGAAGATTCCGAAAACTGACGTTGGCTAACGCCGACTTGGAAGGTATCAGAATGGACTCGGTATTCAACGTGGTAAGTTCCTGTTTTTCAATCTCTTTCAACAGTTTGGCACAGTTCTCGCCTCCGTCCGAACCGGGGAACTTCTTCGCGTATTTTCGACAAATCTCCGCCGCCTCAACACGGGAACGCTTGTCGGCAACGCCGGCAGTGCGCATGTTGATAGTCATCCCCTTCACATTCAACTGCTGCGCCTTTCGGAACGCTGCCAAAGTTACCGCCGGATGAGCATCATACGTCTGCAACAGATAGTCGTAAGCGGCTGTTCCGGTATCGTCGGTTGCGAAAGAGACGATACGGTCTAATTCGTTTTGAATCAAAGCGGTAGGGTCCTGGTCGCTCTCGTGCAGACGGAGCAGTTGTTGCCAGGTTGTGATGGCAAAGGTCTTCATGGAGGTAGCGTCGTCGTCCGTCTTCATTTGCAGAAATTCGGGCAACGTCCCGTTCAAAGCGGGATACTCGGCTCTCGAAGGTTGTTCCCGACAGTTGTCGAAGAAACGGTGCGCGATGAGGTCGTACAGGGTCGGACGGTACTTTTCGTCATACTTCCCCGCCATCAACAACATGGCGTAATCGCTGATTGGCGTCGAAAACAACAACTGTGGCTCCTGCAACGAGGCGCGAAAGTGCTGAAGGGCTTTCGCCTCTATCTGTGCGGCGCTCCAAGTGGAGATGTCGTCGTCGGGAGATTCCAACTTCTTCGTCCCCGCACCGCCAAAGCCTCCGTACTGCATGTACAACTCCCCAAGGTAAGAGTGAAACACCTGCGTCGCCGGCGCCTGACACTTGGGCAACATCTCGTTCAAATGGTTGATGGACAACACAATGGCGTCCTCCTCATACTGCGACAACGCGGAGATGTACAAAATGTTGGCTTTCACATACAAAGCAACGTCCTTCCCACACGACATCGCCGCAATCTCCCGCTGCAACGCAACGGCAGCATCCTTCGGAAAACCTTCATCCATAAGCCTTTCCGCCTTTTCAATTTCAGATTTACTTTGAGCCGACAACGAAAAAGAAAAACAAACGGCTACTAATGCAATCATATACGGTTTCATAAAAATATATTTTACAATGTTACACGGTGCAAAGATAGAAAAAATTGTGCCAAAGATGCCGAAAGGGTTTTATTTGGTATAAAATTTATCATTTCCCCAATTTTTAGGATTGTTAACAATATAATTTACAATACGTTGGTACGATTGTTTATTACGGATAATGCGTTCCCAATAATCACGTTGCAATAATTTTCCCATGTATTTTCCATGCAATTTGTAGATTTCCAGACATTTGTCCGTAACCAACGATTTGTATGCCCCAACAATGTCCCCAACGGTCGGGACGGCGGCGGTGGCGGCACCGGCGGTGCCCGTAGGGGCGACCCTCGCGGTCGCCCCATCATTGTCGGCGGTTGTTTCGTTATTTTCGGCGGTCGCCCCATCATTGTCGGCGGTCGCCCCATCATTGTCGGCGGGCGCCCTATCATTGTCGGCGGGCGTTCCGTTATTTTCGGGCGTTTTATTGTTTAGGGCGACCGCAAGGGTCGCCCCTACGGTTGGGTCCGTTCCGTTGTTTGGGGCGACCGCCATTTCCGTTGCGTCATTCAATACAATGATGCCATGTATATGGTTCGGCATTATTTGAAACGCGTCCAACAACATGTTGGGGTATCGTTCGGGTAATTTCGTCCATTCGTCAAATGCGATTTGTCCGTATTCATTCAAAATCATTGCCCCGCTTTCTATTTTCCCGAAACGGCATATTCTATCCTGACAACATATTGTTATAAAATACAATCCCGACTGCGAATAATCGTAACCTTTCAGGCGGATGCTGCGGCGGTGATGGATGTTGGGGTTGTAGGACATGGTTTTAAATTTCTCTTCCTAAAATTTCTATTAACCTGTTTATCAGCAATTTCCAAAATATTCTTTTCAATCTCCAAAATGGTTTTCTTGAATCCTGTAAGATTCGCCGGCTGGGCTTTCCCTGTAAAAAACGAATATTCGACAAAAGCGTTTTGAAGTGTAGAACCATAATTTAAAACCGTATCCGACATCTCGTCCCTGTCGTACAAAAACTCGGTCGGGGAAGATTCTCTATATGGCATAAGCGCATTCACCCAATCGCTCAAATGTTCCGCATCTTCCCAACTGTTATCGTGTTGCAACGACTTCCGGTACAGTTCCATCATCGTATAACAATGATACGCCTGTACTACCGCTAACAAACGCAGTACTCTGATTTTTCGGTTTATTTGTTTGAGGGGCATATCAACTATTTTCATTGTTTTATATTCTTGTTTTTTACGTCAAAAACGGGAAAATGTCTTAATGTTGTTTGAAAAATCAAGCATTAAATGATACAATATAAAATTTTCATTGTCAATATCTCTGTGTTCCGAACGGTAATGAAATTCAAAATTAGGTATAAATGTTTCTCTTTGAAAGGTTCTGGTCGTATTACAATTTGTAAAATTATTTTGTAATAATGTTCTGATATTATTTATGTTAGAATGAATGCACATTGTTTCAACAACGAAACCAATCATTGCATTTACTCCGCAATTAGTTGAATAATACTTTGAGACAAAACGATAAATACCATTTTTTATATATTCGGCATTTAGCCCTGATATACCTGTTGTATTCTTATTATCTAATCGCTTACATTCAATGATATAATATGCTTGTGTAGAAATGAAAGGATTTCTGAATTCAACTTTTATATCAACTCGTCCGTCTTGTTCCGGCACTTCTTTGTTAAACGAGTACCATATTAAATCCGTTTGGTTTCTAACTGTGTCATCATTTAGATAATCGTCTAACAGTACATTTCTTATTTCGTTTTCGTCATTAGGAACTACAATATTATCTTTCAATATCATTGTATAACAAGTAAAAACGCCACATAATACTCTTTGAAATTCAGCCGTATAATTGGTCGCATTATAACCATAACCAACCGCATTTAACTCTGTGTCAATCATTCGCCCCTCCTTCCTGCTCTCAAAATAGCGTCCATAAAATCTTCCGCATCTAAATAGGCGATTGCCTTGTGCCAAAGTCTTTTTTCGTTGGGTTTGAATATGTAAAATCGGTCTTTTTCAAAACCTCTTATGTCCTTTTGTACAAATAATCTATCAGTAATTTTTTCGGAACTCAATTTTACAATCAATGACAAAATTTGTTTGTCGGTTGCATCTTCCCAAATAATACCGTTTTCTTCGGGTGTATCTATTGGAACGACTTCAAAAAACATTCCCAATAATTGATTGGTGTGCCAAATCCGGACAACAAATTTTCGTTCATTATTGTCTATGTTGCGTTTAAAACGATTAAGATAAACATTTGCATAATTAATTATCTCTTGTTTTGATAATGCTTTATGAAGGTCGCCTAAAATTTTGTACTTGTCCTTTTGAGTTCGCGTAATTAAGGGGCTATTTATGTTTAAAGCATAATCAAGTAGTGATTGCTCTGTTTCATTGAAATTTAATGCTTTTAAGATTACTGCATTTATTTCATTTTGAGCATTATCTATTTTATTTTGAATTTCCGAACATTTAATATTGTCTTTTGGAAATTGTTGTTCTAATTTATGTAATTCTATTTTCGCTTTTTCAATAATCTCTACCAATCCAACTACATTACATTCTACATAAGGTACTGAAAATTTATCATTACTTTTAGTTGTTTCTCTTTCAATTCCAACGGAAGCAAATGTATTTACAGCCAAATATGAATATAGTTTGGAAGACAAAATGCTCATAAATGTTTGTAAAACTCCATTGTCGTTTGTAAGAGATTTAACAGAAGTAATAGAATGTTTAAATATCGCATTTTTATTTGATACAGCCGATTTAGCATTTAACAATTTGACATCAACACCATCTCTAATCAATAACATCGGTGCAGAAAACAAATTTTGGTTTCTCAAACGATGTACTTTTTCTTTTGTAAATTGTCCGATTTTATCCGAATTTATGAAATATGGTTCAACAGCATAAACATCAATAAACGGATAGTTATTTAAATGTTTGGCATCATAAGTCGGATTGTTACTGTATTGTATTCCCGTTCCATAAATAAATTTTGTCTTATCTGAAATTATATCTTTAATTGAAGAATAAGATTTCTTCAAACGAGTAATCAAATTAAAATCCAAATACGAACCATAAACCAAAGTTTTCAATAACCAATCATTTTGCTTTAATAAATGTTGTTCAACTTTTTTATAGTCAGGGCGGTTGATTGTGAAAATTTTAAAATAAGAGAAAAAGCGAGTTGGTTTTATTGCGATATGTTCTAACACATTATTATCAGTATTTTTCCCGTCCGCATACTGATAAAATAAGATAGCGGCTGGGGCAATTGCCTTGTCGTTTGATTTGTCAAATACTTCACGCCTTACCGGTGCTAATTCAACTATTTTATTAACAAAAAATTCCTCTAACCAATAGCGACGAAAATCGCTGTAATCTGTGTTATACCCACGATTGTATAAAATACTGCTTCTGACAATCAAAGCACATTTCGTTTTTGACTTTGAAAAATCACTTACACGCAACACAAATCCCTCTACAATTTCGCCATTATTAATCGCAATAGGATATTTTTTCTTTTTTTCTTTTTTTCTTCTTTCTTTGATATATATTTCGCCATACTCGCCTAATGCACCACCTTTCCACGGCGGGTTTCCTATAATAAAATCGAAATCAACTTTTTTTATTTTATTTTCAAAAACATCGAGAGTTGTATTAAAAAAATCTGCTTCAAAAAAGTTTGAATTTAATAAAGGCGGAAACTTAAAGGTTTCAATATCCGCAGGGTCTTGGTAATCCAACAAAGTTAAATAGATAGAAAACATTGCCACCTGTATAGCATTGGGGTCTTTATCTATTCCATAGATATTTTTAAAGGCTAATTTTTTTAAAACATCTGCCGTAAGTTCTTGGTTTTCGTTGTTTTTTTGGTATTGTTCTATTATTTTTCGCAATGTTTCTACCAAGAAAATTCCCGACCCGCAGGCAGGGTCAAGCGTAACGCAACTATATGATTTTGAGTTGTTTTCAAAATGTTTCTCCACTGTTTCTTTGAGGATATAATCCACTAAAAACAAGGGTGTGTAATATGCTCCTTTATCTTCCTGGTCTTCTTTCCCAATAAATAACTCGTAAACATTACTGATAAATTCAATTGGAATTATGGAAAAATCGTAGAAATTGAAAAAAGACGGTTGACCTATTTCCAAATCTTCGCCATTCAAAAGTCGTATCAGAACATTTAAAATGTCTTTTGTAACTTTTGTGTATTCATTGTCAGAAATGGCAAAAACATCGTCGCCATTGAATTTGGCTTTGAGATAATCAAAAAATCTTTTTGTTCTATCTACATCTTGCAATAATTCACAAAATTTTTCTTTTTTCCATTGCTTTTCTTCCCCCTCAAATGGTATATGCACTCCTCTGTCTATCAAATAACAAACAAATATACATTTTCCAATTAAAGCATTTGCAATTTTTGGCTCTATTTGTTCTTTTAAAATATTGCGTGCCGCTTTGATGTTATGCAAAAGGAAATAATCAAGTCGGTTTTCGTACTTGAAATGTTCCTGATAATTTTCCCAGGTTTTGTCCGTAAAAAGATTGAAGTATGTAAAATCAGTTAATTTGTCGCTGTCTATCTTCGCAAGTTTTTTTAAATCTTTTTCATATTTGAAACCATTAAAAATTTCAACAACATCATTTTTAACGATAATAACAATAGGTGTTTCATTGAAATTCCAGATTTTTTTGTGTAAGTCTGTATCCGTTGGATTTTCAAAAAATAAAATCAGCGGTTTATTGTCTATGCAGAAAAAAGCATCGGGTTTAATGCTATTTTCCAAAAGTCGCACTATACGATTTGGAAATTGTAATTCCGTTTTCCACTTCGTATTATTGGTATAGTACAATCCATTCGTTGTATCTATACCTAATATTTCAAATGTTTTGTCTAAATTATTCATAGAGATTTACTTTTGTGTTATTATAACGCGTATTTCTGCCATTTTATTTTTCTCCTTCCTCTATATGGCATAAGCGCATTCACCCAATCGCTCAAATGCTCCGCATCTTCCCAACTGTTATCGTGTTGCAACGACTTCCGGTACAGTTCCATCATCGTATAACAATGATACGCCTGTACTACTGCTAACAAACGCAGTACTCTGATTTTTCGGTTTATTTGTTTGAGGGGCATTTATGAACCTTTTTTTAGCCGTTAATTTATCAATATTTCCTGCCTTACTCCATTATGTGTCAGCATTTTAAAAGCGTAAATAGAAATCTATAATTCCAAAACGAATGAATTATTTTTGTCTAATTGATTTAATTGTACTCTTTTGAGAAGGAAGTTACAGAACTCACACAGCGCAAGAATTAGAGGCATATTCTCATGTTGTAGATGAAGATAGGAACCATCTATATAGAACCCTTTAATGTTATCACTGCTATCTTCAAAGGTTCTTCTAATGTTTTCGATATTATCATATCGTGTACATGTAAGTTTAAATAAGTCCACCAAATCAATATGAGAATCGTATCCAGTAAGATACAGATTGTAAATGCTACTACCAATTGGAATAATTCTTTCTATATCTATTTTGAGTTTTTTAGTAATGTATTCATGTGAATTTGGAAAGAATTTTTTATGAAATTCCGATAATATTGTTCTATTCATAAAAATATTAGTGTTATCAGAATGCATTTCAACATAATTGTTTATTTTCTCTTTTTTTTGATTGGATAAACATAAAATAAATTTATCTTTAACTTTTTCAATATACATAGAATACAATGGGGAATTGTTTTTATTATGATTATCACTAATCCATAAAAGATTATTTATATCTAATAATGTCTTGTCTTGCCTATATTGTCTAATGTAGTCTATTAATGGCAATATCTGATCAGATATTGCTTTTCGTAAATCTTTGCAAAATGACTCAATATTCTTATCATTTTTAAAACCAATAATTTGGTCTCTCGAAACATTCAATTCTATAAGAGAACTTGGAAAATTAAGAATACTTCCAAATGGTAAATTCTGAAATTCCGGTATCTTACAAATATTCACTTTAATCCCTTCATTTAGATATATACATTTGTTATCTTCTTTGTTGAAATTTTCAATACCAAGCATGTATCCATGATTGTATTGTTCAAAAATACTTTCTTTTCCTATTTCTGATTTTTTCAATTGAGAAACGGTGTCTTTTTCAAAAGGTATAAAGATAAATCCTGACTTTTCCCATGCATGCCGTGATACATGAGAACTGAAAGTTATGGAGTTACTGGGATAATCTAACTGTATTTCATATTTAAAATCCAGAAAGTTCTCATCAATAAATTTCCTGATATTTTTGGTATTTAATAATCCGCGTTTATCTTCATAAATAGTAATTTCTGTTCCTATTTTATCAACACTTTCATCCTTATTAATAAAAAAACAACCTTCATAATTGGGGATATGAATATTAATACCACATTCAGCACCAATGCTTTTTGTTTTTACTATTACTTCTTCGCAAACCATAAAAACGGACAAAAAACCAATACCAAAATTACTTAATGCTTTATAAGTGATTTTCTTTTCTTTTTGCAGTTCTTCAAAATCACGAGAACGATAAAAACTTCTACCAATACTGGTAAAATATCTTTCAATCTTATATATGTCCATTCCGACACCTTCATCTGTTATTTTTAAAAAGCGTTTTTTCTTTTCGGTATCCCTTCCTATTTTAATTTTAATTGTTTTATTAAAAGGTGTATCATCTAACTTTTCTCTCAATTGTATGGCATCAAAACTATTCTGAATTAATTCTCGAACGAATACCTCTTTTTGAGCATATAAGTTGTCTCCTGTTAGCAATGGTAATAGAGTTGGAATATATGCTTCAAAATTGTAGTTATCCATTTCGTAACCGCTCTTTCGAACTTTCGGACGTACATAATAAAGTTTGAGATTCAAATATTTAAATGCGTCTTCAATTTTATTAATCCGTTCCTCAAAATCTTTCACAATCAAAACACTTGCTTTATGAACAGTTGGATCTTTACATTCAAAAGAAATAGTCGCAGAACGTCTATCTTCTTCACCAACAATAGAGATTGACTCGTTTGATATTTTTTTATCAAATATATTGTCTTCAAGTTTAATATTTATTTTGTGATAGATTCCCTCACCAGTAAAATATTGTTCACCGAAATCACTTATTACAAGGTATAAATCTGTGAAAAAAGATGTAATAGCGATATAGGAAGTCGCTTTTTTATGCTGATTAAATGTTTCTTTCTCGTAAATTTCTTTAAAATATTGATGAAAATCTGTATTCTTTATTGTTGATAAAACCTTTTGAATGCTCAAAAAATATTCATTATCAAATGAAAATTCTGTTTCTAATGTATCTCGTATTTGTCTTATTATACTGCCATTATTGCTTTGTTTATGGGTAGTATCCCAATATAATATTCGCAAATGAATACAACATAATATCATGAAAATCAACTTGGAATCTTTATCCAAGTCTTGATTAATTCCTTCAAAATTCAATAGGATTTTTTCAATATTTTTTATAATTTCATCAATATGATAACGATATGAAGTGTTATCATAACCCTTAATATCAGTTCGATATTTTTCAAATAAAGAATTATCTTTTCGTTGAAGAATATCAATCAACGTTCCGCTATGATTTTTACTCTTATGTATTGGAGGAACACTTATTCTATCTACTTTCTGTAATTCTTCTGCACTATAATGAAACTTTGAGATTTCAGCCTCCAACATTTCATTCGGAGAATAGATTTCCGCCACTTCAAAAGCCCTTTGCCCTCCTTCATTTTCTAATGTTCCCGTAGAAAAAACCCATAGGCATTTCTGTGTGTTGTCAAAGTATTTATTAGTGGTAACCAATCGAGAAATTGGTATGTGTTTATGTCCATGAAATACAAATTTCACATTTTTGTCTATCAATGTTTGAATAATCGTAGAAAAATTTCTAATCATGCTCGAATCGCCATATTTATCATATATTTCAGGAAATGGGTAAATATGATGATGGAAAAAGGCAACAATTTTATAAGAATCTATGTCTTCTGCTTGAGATTTTAATTTGTCAAATGCTTCCAATATTTGAGTCGTTTCAATTTCCCCGTAATCATCATAAGTTGTTTTTGATTTTCTCAGCAATTCTTTTAACTCTATTTCTTTATCTTTTTCTAAATTCAATGATTTATAATCCAATTCTTCTATCCATTCTTCATCTTGGCAGGTTAATGTACTTTCTCCCACACAAGAGTTAAGCCCTACAAAAGCAATCTTTTCGTCAGGATAAATTTTCGTTACAAAACAATTTCTTTCATCATACAGACTGCCTTTTTTTGTTCCATAGAATTTATCAAGAAATTGATTGTATTTTTCATGTCGAACTTTTACATCTTCACTTCTCATGATATCATGGTTTCCCGGAACAAATAAGAAATCCTCAACGGTTAATTCTTGGGTATTATATAATTTTTCAACATTAATCCGCCTCATTAAATTCTTAAAAAAGGTGATTGCTCTCTCAACAGCAACATCTTTGCCTTGTGTTTTACCATCAACTATATCTCCTGTGCATATTACAAGATCAACTTTTATTCCTTTTTCTGCTAAATCTCTCGTAATTGTGGAATAAAAATCATCAATACTTTTGGTTTTTGATTTGCCAAAATGAAGGTCTGAAATGTGAAGAATAGATATTTTACTCATAATACTGCTATTTTATGTGTTATTTTATTTGCTTATGCGCAAAGGTACGATATTTTTTTAATCCCCATCATTTTTTAATCTGTCTTTTTCACCGCCGTTTTTTTCCACCTCCAACAGCCTCTTTTTCACCCCCACCCCATAAGCATACCCGCCCAGTCCGCCATCGGCAGCGATGACCCGATGACAGGGGACGATGATGGCAACAGGATTTTTCCCATTGGCGGAACCTGCTGCGCGGCAGGCTTTGGGGTGTCCTACTTCCTGTGCAAGGGTGGCGTAACTGATGGTTTTCCCGTAGGGGATTTGTTGTAGTTTTTCCCAGATTTTGTTCTGAAAGTCGGTACCTTTCAGGTGGACTTTCACGTCGAAGTGTTGGCGTTTTCCGGAAAAATATTCGTCCAACTCTTGGCAGCATTGGGTGATGGTTGGATGCAAAGAGTGGGCTATGTGGTTAGGTTGGGGGATGATGCGGAGCGCGGTGATGGCGTCGTCCGTCGCCGTGATTTCCAGCCATCCGACGGGGGAGTGATGATGATGTTTTTCCATAATTTAAAGATTAAAAGCGAGCGGTAAACGGGACTCGAACCCGCGACCTGAGGCTTGGGAAGCCGCCGCTCTACCAACTGAGCTATTACCGCTTTTGCGGTGCAAAGATACGGAATTTCCGAATAACTGAATAATTGAATAACTGAGTAACTGATTTTTGCCACGGATGACACGAATTTTCACTAATAGATTTCGTGCTAATTTGTGTCATTCGTGGCTTTTACCGCAGCGGCGATGCGTTCTTTTACATCATTCCACGTTGTTGGGATGAGCATTTGGGGCATAATTTGTTTTTCGGCATCGGCGAAGTAACTTAAACTTTTGTATGCTATAAACTCGGAGCCGTCAGGGTATTTTCTAATATACAAATCCATTATTTCTCTCAAAGAGAAGTGGTCTAACAAAAAATGTACGTCAATGAAATCTTTTTTTGACCCTCTGTTGACGATTGCGGCGACTTTCATTGCGGCAATATCTTTCAATCCGGCTAACCTGATGCCACCGTCTTCAATTATATCGTCAATCCACGAATAATGTGTGTAATTAACAATATCCGTCTTTACTCCGTTGATTTTGAAAACGTGAATATTTTTTGAATTACTTTCCAACTTTACGTCAAAGCCTTCCGACTTTAAATTCATCATGATACTTTCCACATTCTCTTCCACTTGTCCGAAAAAATCTAAATCTATGGAACGGCGATGCCCAAGTTGTAAAGCCAAGGCAGTACCTCCGACTAATCGGGTGGATTGTAATATTTCCACTTTTTGAAGATTAATCAGAAGTTCCAGTGTTGCGGGATGGACTGTGCTAATTTGTAACATCTGTAATCCTGTTTATTGGTATTTGTAACAAGCGTAATAAAGGATAATGAGTTGGGCATCAAACTTCTAATATTTTTGGCAATGGTGGCAACTCCTTCGAGTGAATAGTACTCTTTTATTATAATCCAATCATTCAAAAAACCATAATCCAATACCCTTTCAACGATGAACTCTTTATGGTCATCCATATCCAATTCACTCTCTTCCACGTCCCAGAAAAGGTTTTCCGAAAATTTTATATCCTTTTTATCCATATATTTTACTTTGTTCCCACCATCACCACATTTTTCACCTGCCATGTTGCCGAGTCGTTGTTGTCGCAGGTGTATTTGAAGGCGATGCGGAGGTTTTGTTTTCCGAGAAACTCGGTTGGGATGGATACAACGGCTGACACATAAGTCCAATTGGTGCCGGACGGGAAACCTTCGTAGTCAAGTTGTGTCCAGTGTGCGTTTGAGGGGTTTGCGTCCGTGTAATCCGATGAAATCCAAAGGGTTTGATGCGTTTTCATGTACTCTTGGGTAACGACGTTGCTGCCGCCTTTGCTGATGGTATGGCTAAACGACAGTTCCGCTCCCGTCATGTTCGACAAATCGAGATTGGGAGAGATCAGCCAGTCTTCGTTTTCGTATGTTGAACCCGATAATAAGCCGCTCATTGCCATACAGGAGTAGTTGGCATAGTGATACCATTCCTGTGCGCCGATCACGCTGTATGTGATGAAGTCGCCTTGTCCTTCGGCGAATGTCTCCGACAGGATGATTTCGTCGTCTCCGCCCGATTCTTCGCAGCGCAAGCCGTTCATCTCCACTTCTGCCAATGAGCGCGTCCAGAGTTGTTTGTCGCTACGGAAGATGCCGACCACAGCGACCAAAGAGCCTTTTCCGTGCGGCAGTTGCTCTCCGGCGAAGGTGGCGTAGCCGCTTGTACGGACGAGGATGGTGTTTTTTCTGCAATCTTCGAGGTTGCGGTTGGTAGTTGTCGCTGTCAGTTTATCTGCCCATGTTGCGGCGGTGTCGCCGGCGTCGAATTGGACGTCTATCACTTTTACAAGTTGGAAATCAAACATGCCGCTGTTGATTTGCGTGAGCGTCGCTTCCTGAGGCGTGATGTAACGTCCCGATGCGAGCAATACGATGTCTTTGCGGGCGTCCAAGTTCACAATCTCGAAAGTGCCAAGAGTGTCTCTGACGTGGTTTCCTTCTAAGCGGATTAGGATGGAATCGCCGGTTTTAAGTCCTGTGGCGTCTTTGAACGTCAGGCGCATTCCGCCCGTTGAGTCTTGTATGTAAAGTTCTTTGTAGATGTTTCCGGTACTTTCGTCCATCGCAATGGTGGCATAGAGCGACGCCGCCGTGTCGAAAACGTAGGGCAGCGAAAGTTCTTTCAACGTCCGGATGTTATAAACAACACCCTCTGTTACCGGCGTGTCGGGCGGATTTACTTTATCTTTTTCACAACTTGCTATCAGCATCGTCAGTCCGGCAACGGCTACTATTATTCCGAATATTCTGTTATTGTTCATGTTTCGTATTTTTTAATATTACTGTTCTATGATTACTTTTCTTCTCCTTTTACCGATATTTCGTTCACGCGCCATGTTGCCGAAAAAGATTCGTCGCAGGTGTATTTGAATGCAATGCGGACGTTGCTTTCCGTCATAAATTCCGTTGGGATGGGGAGTTGCACATTGGTGAACAGCCAATCTTTTCCCGACGGCAGGTTTTCTTCGGTGAGTTGCCATTGCGTCCATGTTGCGTTGTTGGGGTCTCCCGAGACGTAGTCTTTTGAAATCCAGACGGTTTGCTGCTTTTTCATGTTTTCGATGGAGACGTCTCCGGGGACTTTGTTGATGGCATGTCGAAAATACACTCTCGCGTTGACGACTTGGGTCAGGTCCATGGCGGGTGAAATCAGCCAGTCTTCATTGGGGATGGTCGTGATGGTCATCTCCATACATTTTTCGGGACGACCGCTTACCGTATATTGTTTCCACGTCCATGTCGAGTCGCCGATGACGCTGACGGTTTCAAAAACGCCTTTTCCGTTTGCAAATGTCTCTTCCATGACGACTTTTTGGCATACGCCGGGAGTTCCGTCGCAGCGGTCGCCCTCCATCTCTACTTCGCTCATGGAGCGGACAATCAACTGCATCGTCGTATTGTAAACGCCCGCCACAGCCACCATAGAGCCGTTTCCGCATGGCACTTTTTGTGCGGCAAAAGTGGCGTAACTGCTGTTACGCAGGACGATTTTACTTCCGGCGCAATTTTCCAAAGTGTCGCTCACCGCAGAGACTTCTTTGGAGGAATCTGCCCACGTCGTTCCTAATAAAGAGTTTATAAATTGGATGTCGTGTACTTTGACGAGCATCAGGTCGTAACTTCGCGTCATGAGTTGTTCGAGGGTAACATCCGCAGGTTCAATAAATTTCCTGTTGGCAAGCACGACGATATTAGAATCGGGCTGCAAGGTTTGAATTTCGTAAGTGCCGTGATTGTTCACTATCGTTTTCCCTTTCAGATAGACACGGATGGAATCACCCGCCGAAAATCCGGTTGACTCGGTGAAAACCAAACGGATAGCGTCGGTGGAATCTTGGGCGTAAACCTGTTTATACAGATTGCCGTTTTTCTCATCCATCGTAATGGTGGCATACACCGAAGCCGCCGTATCAAACGTGTAAGGGAGCGACAAGTCGGTTTTCAACTCTTTCAAAGTGTAAATTTTCCCGACCGGGATGATGGCGTCAAAATCAATGTTCGGCTCGGCGGGGTCTTTAAAACAGCCGGTGGTGGCGATAAGCGCTGCTATTAGCGAAATAATGGTACGTTTCATATTTTTTTATTAAGGTTTGTAATTACTGTTTAACTATTTTTTTTACTGCTATTCCTGTGTCGGTGATAATTTTTACAAAATAAATTCCGATGGGGAGGTTGGAGATGTCGAGGATGGTTGTGGGTTGTTGTTGTAACGCACGGCAGTGCGTCTCTACGTACACGGATTTACCCATTACATCAAAAATTTCAATATTTTTGATGTCATTGCGGACTTGACCCGCAATCTCGTGGTTTTCAGGGGATTGCGGGTCAAGCCCGCAATGACGATTGCCTGTAATGTGTAACACTCCCGTTGTTGGATTGGGATAAATTTTCCACTGCTCCATATCCGGTGTATTTATTCCGACTGTAGAATAGTTGAAATGCATGGTACCGCTCAACTCAAAACCTTCTTTGTTGGTTTGTACTGTAAAAGAGGTCGAAGTTACAGTATTGTCAGTACTTTTTAGAATACCATCCGAATAACTTATAGCGCTGTTTCCAAAGGTTGGATTGTTTAGGGTAATAGTACGGGTATATTCTTCTGCTTCGTTTTTAACCAAAGTGAGTGAAACATTCTGAAATTCTCCGTTATAATATGTTAGATTATCTAATCCGGTTAGGTCAAGGGCGCTTAATTTATTGGTAGAGCAATCCAGAGTTTCGAGTTGTGTACAATCTGTTACGTCAAGAATGCTTAAGTTATTGTAGCTACATTCCAATATTTGCAGATTTGTACAGTTTGTTAAATCCAGTTCTGTCAATCCCATATTCAAACGACAATCCAAAGTATGCAATGAAACACAGTTTGCCATATTAAGTTTGGTAATGGTCCGATTTTGTAAGGTTGTTAATTCTTCAGGGTTTGACATCTGTGACTTTTTGGGAGAGTAAAAACAAGTCAGTTTTTCTAATGCTGTTAATCCGGCTAATGAAACATCGCCGCTCAAGGAATAGGGCCATCCCGAATAAAAACTTGGAAAGAACAGCTCTATGATTTGTTTGGGCATTTCATAGTTCCAAGTCGCAAAGTCCCATGTTTGAGGTAAATTGGGAGTTGCATTCAGACCATTATTGACAATTAGGTTATTAATTACCTCTACAGCATAAGGGTCATACATTTGTACTCCGTAGTAATTCAATAACAATTTACCGCTTAGCTCAAATCCTTCTTTGTTCGTTTTCACGGAAAAAGAAGTATAATCTACCGTTATGTTGGAACTTTTAAGAATGCCACTCGAATAACTGATTGCGTTGTTTCCAAAGGTTGGGTTATTTAACGAAATATAGCAAGTATAATCTCCGGTTTCATTTTCATATAAAGTATTTAATCTTCTTTGTGAAGATCCATTAAATGTATTCAATTTATAACATCCGGTTAAATCAAGTGCAGTCAGGTTGTTGTCGTAGCAATACATTGTTTGCATTGCGGTACAATTTGTTACCTTAAGTTCAGTTAGTTTGTTTTCACTACAAACCAAATAGTTAAGTTGTGTACAATCTGTTACGTCAAGTTCAGTCAGACTGTTGCCGGAGCACCACAGTTCTTTCAGTGCAGTACAATTTGATAAATCAAGTCCGGTTAAATTGCCGTAATAACAAATTAGTAATTGTAAGGTTGTTAATCCTGCAAATGAGGCATCTCCTATCAGTTGTATGTGGTGGATTTTAGAAAAGTTCAATTCTATAATCTGCTTTGGACTTTCATTGTTCCAAGTAGCAAACCACCATGTTTCGGGATCATCAGGTGTTCCTGTTACCCACAAGCCATTGTTGACATATAGGTCGTTTATTCTCTGCACCGCCAAAGGGTCATAAGTCTGCGCCTTAGCGGTGTTCACTGTTACTACGCCGATAAAGGCGAGAATCAAAATTTGTGTTCCTTTTTTCATGTTATTATATTTTTAAAAGGTTTTGCAAAATTAAGAAAAAATGTTCATATCTCCGCAATGCAACCAAAATTTAGCATTTGGATAATTAGTAAACGCTGCATTGGTAACTTTACCATGTGCAATTTGTACTTGTTCACCGGTAGTATTGTTTGGCCACCATCTCAATGTCGGCAACAAATGCCAATAGTGGGTGTTGCGACTTGCGTCCCGGTTTGTGCCGGTTTTGGGCACACAGGGATTTGATGAGTCTGGGAGTGAACAACATTGTGGTTCATGCGGCAGACGTACCGACCACACAAAAGGAGCATGCTTTTAAGACAGACAAGCTTGACCCGCAATCTCGTGGTTTTCAGAGAATTGAGTGTCAAGCCCGCAATGACGATTGCCAGTAATGTGTAACACTCCCGTCGTTGGATTGGGATAAATTTTCAACTGCTCCATAACAATCTTCGTCACTCTGAAAAAAACTATTGAATTCACACCTGTAAATTGTTCTTTCGCTTTCATGCTGCAAAGGTAAATCTTTACAGCGACCTAAGCGACTAATCCTAAAAGGAAAATAATGAGTATTTAGAAGTGCCCATAAAAAATTCCTCACACATCCATATAATTATTCCGAATAGCGAATTTTATCAAATCCACTGTTGTGCGCAGATTGATTTTCCGCATGATGTTGCTCTTGTGGGATTCGACGGTGCGGATGCTGACGAAGAGTTTGTCGGCGATTTCCTGATTAGTCATGCCGTTGCCGAGCAGACGCAACACCTCTATCTCTCTGCCGGAGAGTTCGGGCTGTTCTTCGTCGGGTGAGGATTGGTTGAGGTAGCCGCGCAGCAAGATGTTGGTGATGCTCTTGCCGTAGTAGTCGAAGCCGTTGCGGAGGGTGTAGATGGCTTCGAGCAGTTCGGCGCGGGTGGTATCTTTCGAGAGGTAACCCTTGGCGCCGGCTTTGATGGTCTTCAGCACAAAACTTTCGAGGTCGGTCATCGAAAGCACTAAGATAGTAACTTTCGGAAACTGCCGCCGGATGGTGCGGATATGCTCCAGCGCCTCCCCGTCGGGACTATAGACGTCGTGCAGCAAAACGTGGCACAGCGTCCCCGACAACGTCTCCATCAACGAGCGTATCCCGCCCGTTACCTTGGCAACGATTTTGACGTCGGACACATCCGAAATCAACGCCTCAATGCCATCACACACTATCTTAAAATTGTCATAAACAACAACATTTATCATGATCTTTCTGTTTAGAATTTTGGTGCAAAGATACGATTTAATTGAGAGTTGAAAGTTGAAAGTTGAAAATTGGGGTTTAGCCACGAATTACACAAATTAACACGAAAGTTTATGGTATCATTGCTAAAAATTTTAATGCGTTTGCCCTGCCCGAATCATTCCTTTTCCAAAACCTGCAATATTTTATCTTTCAAGCAAAGATTCAGCATCTCGGTGGAAGAGACATCAAACTCCACTGTTACTTTGGTGGCATGTTGTTTGTTTCGCAACTCGTAAACTTCGGGATAGGTAAACAAGTCTATCACCCTTAGTCTCAAGAAACTTGCGATTTTCTCAAGTTGGCTGACTTTTAATTCCTGTTTTTCGTTCTCTATTCTGTTATAACCGGCAACATCCATAGACAACGATTCCGCCATAACTTCTTGTGTTAGATTACGTTGCAGCCTGATAGTTTTTATATTCCATATAAGTCCCATAATGAGTAAAGTTAAACTGTTAGTTGAAGAAATGATTTGACAAAATAACAATTTTTTTACTAAAAAATCAAAAAAAATTTGCGAAATCATCAAATTAGTAGTACCTTCGCGCCATGAAAAATTATTTAAGAATCATACTACTCGTCTTGGGAAGTGCTTATGGTATGAGCGCTGCTCAAAAAATTATTCCTGTTGCCGGCACATTATTCGGACAGCCGTTTCAAACAAACGTTGATCACGAATTAGCAAAAACCATGCTTACAAATCCGGAAGATAGCAGTGTAATACAGTTATTTTCAGATTATTACAAGCGTGAAATCAATACGGAAACATTATCGGAGATTACTCAAAAATATTCCATAGATGTTGCCTCTCTGCTTCTGGCAGAAAAGTTATATGAGAAACCCTCAAATAAACAAGCCCAAGACGATTACTTCTTATTAGATAACATAGATACGTCGGATTTATGCACACAACTTGCCGAATTAGCGGATTTTTATGTGGTTTTTATACCCGGCTTTAAGTACGAAGGCAATGTAGGTGGTTTTCTTCGGCAACGACAACTGTTTGACGCTGCCAAAATGCCGTACCAAATGATTGATATAGATGAAGTGGGACTAATAGACGACAATGCGGCGATGATCGCCGAACGATTGAAAGAGATAAACACGCTATACCATAATATTATTATTATCAGCGTCAGCAAAGGAGGGCTGGAAACCGCGATTGCATTGGGAAAACTGTTGAAACCGGAAGATATTACACAAGTTAAGGCATGGATAAATGTGTGCGGGATACTGAAAGGATCGCCGGTAGCCGATTATTGGTCAGCGCCACTCAGAAAAGCCTTTGTGTCATGCGGAATGTTTTTTATAGGTAAAAAAAATGCCAACATAACCGGATTACTTAACGACATGAGTTATGTGAAATGCAAAGAGAAATATGAAAATTTAACCACTCCGTCGGACATTTATACTGTCAATGTGGTTGCCCTGTCATTAGGCAGAAAAAAGAAGTCAATCATGTTGCAACCAAACGACGGTCTTTCTCCGCTACTTGATTCCATAACCGAACATGGGGTTGTTGTAGTTGAGGCGGGAACGAATCATTTATTTGAAAATGTGAATTTGAATGTTCGCATGGTTGCGACATTGCAACATATTGCTAATCACCTAAATACAAATGACTGATCATGAAGAACAGATTAATTCTTGTTGTGGTTGAAATATTGTTGTTCGTAAAACCGCTATCGGCTCATGGAAATTGCGATACGATATTGAATGTTGATACGAACTCGGTTTGCAGGGGAGTTTGGTATCAGTCGGATTACACGGAATGTCCTGTTTATATCACTAATGGCAGTTTGTTGGGATTTTCAGATAACGGGTTTATTGGTAACACTGTCCGTTTTTTGTCTTTTGACAACAAGACGGGGTTGTCTCACGTAGCTATTGCCTTAGTGGCATATCCTTCGGAGATGCTGAGACTGATTTCATTGTCAATTAAAGCGGGCGGATTGTCAAAAAGAGAACAATATTTTATCAACGTTCAGCTAAAAGACATTTGCGATGTTTATCCGTACCTGGAATTAAAGGAAGACAGCGTTATTGTTTCGGTGCCAAATGAAGAGATGGAAGTTTTCTGCCTTGAAGTTACCGGAAAAGATGAAAGTATCATTCGCGGCATTCAGCCACGGGTATTAATAGCGCCATTAAAGGTTACGGAGAAAGAATACAGCGGAAATGTCAGTGTCAGGCGATTGAGAGAGGAGATTCCCATGGAGATGTTAGCAGAACATATCATTGAAAATTTGGGAATCGGCATGTTTTCCAAGGCAGAAGGTTATGGAACAACGATTTACCGAATGATAATGGCTACGTACAGAATCAATGCGGTGGCAAATTCCGAAACATGGTTTTGTGCCGAATTTGTAACATACGTGTATCAACAATGTCGGGTCGTTACACAAAAGATTCGCCCAATTTACGGAATCCCCAAATACTATTCAACCCGAAACAAAAAAGATCTTCTCGAAAACAAAGCAGAGGAAGAACAATGGTTGAAAGTTATTTATAATCCGATACACGAACCGGACTTATCGCCGGAAGTCCACAAACAAAAAAAACGCAATTCAAAAAAAACGGAACAACTATCCGAAAAAAATGTACCTTTGCCAATTGTAACATAATTAATTAGTTTAAAGAAATGAATAGTAAACACAATTATCTGATTTTATTTTCGATTTGCACGCTCATCATTCTGGTAGCGTCCTTTGTTTTGACTTTTGACCGTATGACGTGGGGGTTGGAGGTATTTCCCATCTTGTTAGGATTCCCCATTTTATTTTTCACCTATAAACGATTTCCCTTGACGGGGCTGATTTATATCTTGCTGATAATTCACTTTGTCATTTTGGCTGTCGGCGGGATTTACACCTACGCAAAAGTCCCTTTAGGATATTGGATGCAGGATTGGTTTGGATTCGGTCGCAACAACTACGATAAAATAGGTCATTTCGCACAGGGATTTGTCCCTGCCATGATTGCGCGGGAACTACTATTGCGCACATCGCCCTTAAAACCGGGAAAATGGTTGAATTTCATCGTTATATCCATCTGCTTAGCCATCAGTGCTTTTTATGAGTTGATCGAGTGGTGGGTTGCCGCCATACAAGGCGCATCGGCAGAAGATTTTCTGGGAACACAAGGCGACATCTGGGATGCCCAATCGGACATGCTTTTTGCACTCATTGGGGCGATTGCCGCTTTGCTGGTCTTTTCCAAATATCATAACAAGGTTTTAAAAATATAAACACGAAGACACGAACTCTTATTTTGCGACCTTTGCGGTTATCCTTTGCGCCTTTGCGGTAAAAAAAAACGCAAGGGCGCAAAGATTTTTCGCAAAGAACACAAAGGGTAAAGACAGACGATTTATTTCAAATCTTTTTATTACCTTTGCCGAAATAAAAATAGAATGAATGAATCAAAATAATCAATTACAAATTCGTAACAGTACGGCAGAATTTTTGATTTTTATTAAAAATTCGACAGGCGAAACAATAGAAGTTCGTTTGCAAAATAATACAATTTGGCTTACACAAAAGTTACTTTCCGCGCTATTTGATGTAGACAGGAGCGTGATTACAAAGCATTTGAATAATATTTACCAAGAAGGCGAATTAAGTAAAGAGTCAACTTGTGCAATTTTTGCACAAGTTCAAATGGAAGGGAATCGTCAAATTACCCGCAATGTTGATTTTTATAACCTTGATGCAATCATTTCTGTTGGCTACCGCGTAAATTCGGTTCGTGCAACGGCTTTTCGTCAATGGGCAACGGCTGTTTTGCGGGATTTTGCTTTGCGTGGCTACGTTATTGATAAAAAACGAATGGAAAATGGAGCATTTCTCGGCGAAGATTATTTTGAACATTTGCTTGCCGAAATCCGCGAAATTCGTTTGAGTGAGAGGCGTTTTTACCAAAAAATCACCGACATTTATGCTACTGCAATGGACTACAACAAAGATGCGCCCATAACACGACAGTTTTTTGCTAAAGTTCAAAACAAATTGCATTTTGCTGTTCATGGGTACACGGCTGCCGAGTTGATTGTCGCCCGTGCCGATGCCGAACAGGAAAATATGGGTTTGACGTCGTGGGAACGTGCTCCTCATGGAAAAATCGTAAAAACCGATGTTGTTATTGCGAAGAATTATCTCAGAGAGCAGGAGTTGGAATCGCTCGGCAGAGTTGTAAATGCTTATCTTGATTTGGCAGAAGACCGCGCAAAACGTCAAATTCCAATGACAATGGAAGATTGGGCAAAGCGTTTGGACTTATTTCTAATGGCAGACGACCGCGAAATTTTGCAAGACAACGGAAAAATTACTCACGAAATAGCCAAAGGATTTGCGGAAGGTGAATTTGAAAAATTTCGCATTCGCCAAGACCAACTCTTTGAATCAGACTTTGATATGAATATGAAAATTATTGAAAATGAATATTGAAGAACTTCATAATCATTGCCTTGCAATAAGAAATGCAGAGGAATGTACACCTTTATACACCGCTAACCATGAAATATCAAGATAATTTTTTAACCGACGTCGAAAACAGTCCCAAGACGTTGACCGGCATCAACAGAATAGCCGTCATATTGCGTGAGGGGAAGAAGATTGACGAGACTTTTGCGCAGATTGCGTTGTTTCTGCCGAACATCTTTGAGACGCCGCATGACGTGTCGGCGCGGATAGTGTATGACGCTTTTGTCTTTGAGAGCGTTGATTTTCAGAAAAGTAAAATATATCTATCGGAGAAATTTCCCGTATATGACCGCAACGAGTGCGCCATTTACGTCTATAAGAAAAAGCCGTCGAACAAGCCGCAGTTGCGTTTTTCTAATGAGGAGAAGCGCACGTTTTCCGCCGTTGTCCGTCTGATAAAACAGTTTTACACACCTCAGCAAGAGCCTGACGAGGTGGACATGAGCACGGAGCAGTTGAAAGAGTTGGCTACCATCAACCGTCTTTCGCACATCCTCCGCGACAGGAAGCCGTTGCGGGAGACTTTCGAGCAGATTTGCGATTTGTTGCCTCAGGCGTGGCAGCATCCGCGACATGCCCGTGCGAAGATAACTTTTGGAACGCAAGTATTTTACAGTGAACGCTTTGTGGAGACGGGACGACGACTCTCCGAAGAGTTTAAGACCTCCGACAACCGGCGCGGGATGATAGAGATATTTTATCTGAAAGAGTTGCCCGTGGTGGATAGCGGACCTTTTCTCAATCAGGAAATCCACCTGCTTGCCCATGTCGCCAAGATGATTACCTCCTACCTGAACGGGTTGGATTTGATGGAGATGAAAGACGCCGAGCGGAAAAGCGCCGACGAATACCTCTCCGTCTTCAACAGTCGGCAGTTGTTGCAGCGCTCGTTGAACAATCAAAACTACGGACGCGACATCTTCCACGACTTGATGCCCTTCAAGGTGCGGGAGATATTGCTGATAGCCAACCTCTACGACGTCTTCAACATCGAAAACGAAGGACGCGGGACGTCGCCGCACCTCTTGGGCGGGTTCTACGAATTTAGCATGTCGGACGTGCCGAGAATCACCGGCGTCTCCACCAAAGAAGACGCCATGGAGTGGTTGCAAACCGAACATTTCGACATCGTCGTTACCATGATGGGGATGGACAAGAACTTCCATGCGGAGGTGAGCCGCGAGATACGGAAAAAGTTCCCCTACATGCCGATTTACATGCTTCTGAATAACAGCGGCGAACTGGCGCGTTTTGAAGAAGAAGGGAACAAAAAAGAAGATGCCATCAACAAGGTTTACGTGTGGAACGGCGACCCGAAGATATTTTTCGCCATGATACGCAACCTCGAAGACCGCGCCAACGTTGAGAACGACACCAAGTTAGGACAGGTGCAGGTGATGTTGCTGGTAGAGGATTCGCCGTTGTATTATTCGCGCTATTTGCCCGTGTTGTACTCCGCCGTGATGGAGCAGACGCAACTTCTGCTCGACAAAGCCGACCGCAGCCCGATGGAAAAGGCGTTGCGGTTGCGTGCCCGTCCGAAAATCCTCCACGCCACCAACTACGAAGACGCCATGGACATGTACTACAAGTATCGGGAAAATCTGCTGTGCGTCATTTCGGATGTGCGCTTCTGGAAAGAGGGCTTGTTGGACGAAAAAGCGGGTTTCAGGTTGGTAGAACAGATACGCAAGCAAAATCAGTATCTGCCCATCATCATGCAGTCGTCGGACGTGTCGAACAAGAACGAGGCGTACAACCTCCATGCGGCGTTTATTCACAAGCAGTCGAAAACGTTGATTCAGGACATCAAAGATTTTATCAGTTCCTATTTGGGATTTGGCGATTTCGTTTTTCGTAATAAAAACGGCGAGGTCATCCACACGGCGGCGACCATGTCGGAGTTTGAGGCGATTTTGAAAATCATCCCCGATAGTTCGTTGTTGTACCACGCCCGCTGGAATCATTTTTCGTTGTGGTTCATCGCGCGCGGAGAGATACAGTTGGCACGCATCATACAACCCTATCGTTTAGAAGACTTTACCGAGCCGGACGTCATGCGCAACTTTTTGTTGGACGCCATCGCACGCCACCGCAACGAACAGGCAAAAGGAAAAGTCATCGCCTTCGAAGAAATAGAACGCTACGACACCCGCAACATCGCCTCCTTGTATTCCGGCTCGTTTGGAGGAAAAGGACGGGGAATAGCATTTATCAACAACATCATCTATAACATTGATTTAAAACGATATATTTCGGATATCAACATACAAACTCCGCGCACTTTCATCATCGGCGCCAACGCCTTTGAAGATTTTTTGAACGAAAACAAACTGATGGCTTCCTTCGGAAAAGAGTGGAACGACAAAAAACTCAGAAAGGTCTTTATGCAAGCCAAATTGCCCGACACGCTGCGAAAACGAATCAAGGAGTTGACCGCCATCATCCACAAACCTTTGGCGGTGCGCTCGTCGGGGTTGTTTGAAGATTCGCTGATGCGCCCGTTTTCGGGTATTTTCGACACCTACCTCATCCCGTTCAACCATCCCGACCCGGACGAGCGCGCCAAACAGTGCGAAGACGCCGTGAAGATGGTCTATGCCTCCGTCTTTGCCCGCACGGCACGCGACTATATTCGGGCGGTGAACTATACCATGAGCGACGAACAGATGGCAGTCGTGATTCAGGAAGTCGTTGGCAATCAACACGAAAACGTGTTTTACCCGCATATTAGCGGAGTGGCGCACTCGTATAATTATTATCCGGTCGGGCATTGTAAGCCGGAAGACGGATTTTCGTTGCTGGCAGTCGGCTTGGGTTCGTATGTGATAGGGGGGGAGCGCACTTTCCGTTTTTGTCCGAAGTACCCCGACACCGAAATCTGCTCTTTGAACGACCAGATACGGGCGTCGCAAACCTATTTCTATGCCGTTGATTTACAAAAACACGCCGTTGACCTCGCCGAAGGCGAAAATGCCACACTCCAAAAACTCAACATCGAAGACGCCATACGACATGGAACTATGAAACATACCGCCTCCACCTACGACTTTAACAACGACAGGCTGACGCCGGGAATCGGCGAACAGGGAGTTACGGTGGTGAACTTCGCCAATGTGTTGAAATACAACTACATCCCGCTATCCAAGACCATCACCACATTGCTGGGAATCTTCAAAGAGGCGTTGGGCGTTCCTGTCGAAATAGAGTTTGCAGTGGATTTGAACAGGGATGAAGAGGGGCGGGCATCGTTCTATGTGTTGCAGATAAAACCTTTGATAACGGACTTTTCCGACTGTGATATTGATACCTCTTCACTCAACCGCAACGACCTGCTGCTCTATGCCGACAAGGGAATGGGCAATGGCGTCATTGACGATATTGTTGATTTGATTGTCGTCAACCCGGAAACGTTCGATAAAACCGACACGCTCTCCATCGCCGAAGAGGTAGAATCTTTGAACAAACAGACGGTTGCCGAAAACCGCAACTACGTCCTCATCGGTCCCGGACGCTGGGGCACGCGCGACCGTTTTATCGGCATCCCCGTCCGGTGGGCGCAGATCAACAACGCCAAGGTCATCATCGAAACGAGCCTCGAAGGATTTCCGTTGGACGCCTCCTACGGCTCCCACTTCTTCCACAACATCACCGCTGCCAACGTCGGCTACTACTCCGTGATACACGCCTCCGCCGAAAACTTCGTCAACTGGGACGCCATCAAAAAACAGGAAATCGTAACAAAAACCAAATATTGCACACATTACCGGTTTCCACGCCCGTTCATCGTGAAGATGGATGGGAAGAAACGAATTGGAGTAATTGAGGTCTGAACTATTTTTTTTAGAATGATAATAATTTATGATAATAAACAATAAAATTTTCAATCATAAGAGAAATTTTATCCCATCAGCAGCCTCAATATCTGCATCGCGCAGTCGGAGATGGCCGATCCGGGACCGAAGATAGCCGCCGCGCCCGCCTCCTGACTTCGACAAAGCTTCACCCTATAGCGCTTTCCAAAAATCATGGTCGAATAATTTACGAATAGACTGATGCTTTGTAGTTATCAACATAGTTTTGGTTAACGTTTCTCCCGAGGCAGGCAACTTGATTTTTAAAGTTGTTATGGTCTTGGCTATGTTCAGAACTTTATCTACGCTC
>Ga0099364_10000684_pt1 | contig 58038 bp, 61 predicted proteins | sample TergutTh196P3_FD_73070 | JGI IMG/M metagenome (GOLD analysis project Ga0099364, IMG submission 73070) | Microcerotermes parvus P3 segment gut microbial communities from Pointe-Noire, Republic of the Congo - Th196 P3 | ecosystem: Host-associated > Arthropoda: Insects > Digestive system > Gut ... | reverse complement strand
CGACGGCACAACCACCGCAACCCTGCTGGCGCAGGCGCTTGTCCGCGAGGGCATGAAGAACGTCGCTGCGGGCGCTAACCCGATGATCATGCGCCGCGGCATCCAAAAGGCCGTGGACGAAGCCATCAACGCCATCCAGGCCGGCTCGCACAAGGTCAACGGCACCAAGGACATCGCGCGCGTCGGCGCCATCTCGTCCGGCGACGAGATCATCGGCGACCTGATCGCCGAGGCCATGGACAAGGTCTCCGCCGACGGCGTTATCACCGTCGAGGAGTCCAAGACCAGCGAAACCTACTCCGAGGTCGTCGAGGGTATGCAGTTCGACCGCGGCTATATCTCCCACTACATGGTCACCGACACAGAGAAGATGGAGGCCGTCATCGACGAGCCGGTTATCCTGATAACCGACAAGAAAATCTCCAGCGTTCAGGACCTTCTGCCGCTGCTCGAGCAGGTCGTCCAGACTGGCAAAAAGCTCGTGATAATCGCCGAGGACGTCGAGGGCGAAGCGCTTGCGACGCTGCTGGTAAACAAGCTGCGCGGCACGTTCACCTGCATCTGCGTAAAGGCGCCGGGCTTCGGCGACCGCCGCAAGGATATGCTGAAGGACATCGCCGTCCTCACCGGCGGAGAGGTTATCTCCGACGAGCTGGGTCTTGACCTGAAAGAAACCAAGCTGAGCCAGCTGGGCAGCTGCCGCCAGATAAAGGTCCAGAAGGAGAACACCATCATTGTTGACGGCGCTGGCGAAGCGGCTGAAATCAAGGCCCGCATCGGTCAGATCCGCTCTCAGATCGACACCACAACCTCCGACTTCGACCGCGAAAAGCTGCAGGAGCGCCTTGCGAAGCTGTCCGGCGGCGTGGCGGTCATAAAGGTCGGCGCGGCCACTGAAGTCGAGATGAAAGAGAAAAAGCTGCGCCTCGAGGACGCGCTGAACGCAACCCGCGCAGCCGTTGAGGAGGGCATCGTCCCCGGCGGCGGCACAATCTATGTAAACATTATTTCGGCTGTTGAGAAGCTGCTTGACGGCGTCGAGGGCGATGAGCGCACAGGTATGCGCATCGTTATCAGCGCTCTGACCGAGCCTCTCAGGCAAATCGTGTCCAACGCCGGGCTGGAAGGCTCAGTCGTGCTGGACAAGGTTATCACAAGCGGCAAAAAAGGCTACGGCTTCGACGCGCTCAGCGAGAAGTACGGCGACATGATCGAGTTCGGAATCGTAGACCCGACAAAGGTTACGCGCTCCGCGCTGCAAAACGCCGCCTCTATCGCGTCGATGGTTCTGACCACCGAATCACTTGTGGCGGATAAAAAAGAGCCTCCGGTTTCCGGCCCTCCGATGGGCGGCGGCGGCATGGGCGGCATGGATATGTATTAAGCAAAAACGCCGAAATTCAAGGTGATGTCACCTGACAGCTAACAGTGAGTAAACAACAGTCCGGGGACTCATAAAAGACAGTCTAAAAGCGCATAAAAGACAGGCAACAGTGAGCAGAGTGACGGACGCTCAATCCGTCATATCCGCTCACTGTTATCCGTTATCTGTTATCTGTACTCTGTACTCTGTTATCTGTTTCACTTGTCCGTAAACGCGTCTGTCGCAAGCCGCCGTCACGGCGATACCGTCCTCGCCGTAAACAACGCTTTTAACATCCCCCTCACGGTGCAGAATATCAAGCAGACCCGCTTCGCTGTAGGGCAGCAGAAGCTCCACCTCGCGGATACCCGTGTCTATAAGTCCTGTTATTCTCTGCTTTAGGCCGTCAAGCCCAAATCCCGTCTTAGCCGAGACGGCGGCGCCGTCACTGCCGCGAAAAGCGGTCAAATCCGCCTTGTTGTAAACCCTCAGGCGCGGCGTATCGCCCGCACCCAGCTCGTCTATCAGCGCGTCTACAACCTCCGCCTGCTCCTCCCATTCGGGGTTTGAGGCGTCGATTACATGCAGCAAAAGGTCCGCGTATTTCAGCTCGTCCAGCGTCGCTCTGAACGCCTCGACAAGATGATGGGGCAGCTTGCGGATAAATCCGACGGTGTCGGTGAGCATTACGGTCAGCGCGCCGTCAACCTCCACGGCGCGGGAGGTGGTGTCCAGCGTGTCGAAAAGCCTGTCGCGGGCGGGAATATTCTCGTTTGCCAGAGCGTTGAACAGCGTGGATTTGCCCGCGTTTGTGTAGCCGACAAGCGATACGACGGGCGTTTCGTTTTTCTCGCGGCGGTCGCGCGCCAGCTCGCGGATATGGCGGATGCCCTCCAGCTCTGACGCCAGCTTCTCTATACGCCGTCTGATATGGCGGCGGTCGGTTTCCAGCTTGGTTTCGCCGCCGCCCCGGCTGGAGCGGACTCCCACGCCGCCGCCGCCCTGACGCGACAGCGAAAGCCCCAGTCCGGCAAGGCGCGGCAGTATATATTTATACCGTGCCATTTCGACCTGGACGCGGCCCTCGTGCGTGCGCGCGCGGTCGGCGAAGATGTCCAGTATCAGCAGGCTGCGGTCGATGACGCGCGCGCCTAATTCCCGCTCAAGAGAGCGGGTCTGGCTGGGCGACAGCTCGTTGTCGAATACGACCAGATCGACTTCGTGCAGCTCGCAGAGCCGTTTTATCTCCTCGGCTTTTCCCTCGCCGATAAATGTCGCGGGGTCGGGCGCGGCCCTGTTCTGTATAATTCGCAGCACCGCCTCGCCCTGCGCTGTTTCGAGCAGCGCCTCCAGCTCGTCCATTGTAGAGTCGGTGGACACCTCGCCGCCGTCGCGGCAGTTCAGCCCGGCCAGTATGGCGCGTTCGCGGCTCTCCGCCTGTTGTACCTTATGCATAAAACCCTCTAAATAATATTTATTTTGATTTAACTATTGACTTTAACAAAATTATATGTTACCCTTAACATTGTTAATTGTTAACTGTTAATTGTTAATTGAAAAAACGGGGTGGTATTATGGCTTTGGAAATCGTACCCGAGTGGATGGTGAATCTGGAGGACGAGGACGTGGCTTTTATCAAGAAGTTTCTGCTGGCGTCCGGTTCGCTGAAGGAGATCGCAAATCAGTACGGCGTCACGTATCCCACCGTGCGCCTGCGGCTGGACAAGCTGATACAGAAGATACAGATCAGCGAGGACACGGCCGGCGAGCCGTATGTCGCGCTGATTAAGCGGCTGGCGGTCGGCGATAAGCTCGACTTTGACACCGCGAAGATACTTATTTCGGAGTATAAAAGGTTAGGAGGAAGTGTGTGATGGAATCACAGGCTGTGGCGGTATCGGGGTTTTTGATCATTCTGCTGGCGGTGTGCGCGGGCGTTATATGGCTGCAAATTTTCCTGTCGAAGCGGGAGAGCAGGTGGCCGGGGCTGATTTTGCCGGGGATTTCATTTTTAGCTTCGCTGATTGGCGTAATCGGCATCGCGGCGTTGTCTGCCGTAAGAACAACAACAAGCACGCAGCTGTTTACGGAAAACGGCGTTGTCGTGGAGCAGTTTTCCACGTGGATAACAGGCAGTCCCGCTTCGGTGGTCTGGACTGTATTATATGTCTTTCTGCTTTGCAACATACCGACGGGCGTTCTGCTCGCCGTGTACGCGGCGTGCAGGAGCAAGCGGAAAAAGCTGCGCGACTTGGGCAAGATGAGCGTGCAGGATTTGGAGTGACGGTCAGGCGCGGCCCTTGAAGCCGTTGAACCACGCGCGCTCGTCAAACGGCTTTTTGTCGGTGCGGGACAGCGGGTCGGCGGCGATGCCTATGGGCAGGAAGCACACCAGCTCGTAGTCCTTCGGGACGTTAAGGATGTCCGCCATACGGCGGCCGATCGCGTCGGCGTCGGTGATGTACCCCTCGACCCAGCAGCTCTGGTAGCCCAGTCCGACGGCCGCGAGCAGCATGTTTTCGATTGCCGCCGAGTAGTCGTGAATGTTGAAGCATCTGTCTCTGTACGCGATTATCCGCTGTGTCAGCACGCAGATGAGCGCGGGCGCGCCGGCGAGCGGCGAGCGCACGACCTCGCGCAGCTTTGCGAGCAGCTCGGGGTCGTCCACGGCGATCAGGCTTGTGGTCTGTTTGTTGCAGCCGGAGGGCGCGTCGAGCCCCGCGTCCATAATCTTTACCAGGTCGTTTCTCGGGACGGCGGCGTCTTTATAGGCGCCCCGGTAGCTGGTTCTGTGTTTTATGGCCGATAATACGTTCACATGCGACACCCTTTCTATAAAAAGCCCACCGCGGAGCGGGAGTGACCTCCCAAAAACCGCCGTGGGTCCGTTTTATGCCTGTTTTTTATCCAAACCGAATTTTCTGTTGAAACGGTCAACCCGCCCGCCGGTGTCCACCAGCTTTTGCCTGCCGGTGAAGAACGGGTGGCATTTCGAGCATATTTCGACACGAATGTCTTTTTTTACGGAGCCGGTCTGAAATGTTTCGCCGCAGGCGCAGCGCACCGTGGTTTGGTCGTAGTTGGGGTGTATGCCCTCTTTCATTGTAATCACCTCTCGGGAAATATTATCATAATTATATGCGCTTGTCAATGGTTTGATTATATAATTTGTTTTGTGTTTTGTGCCGCGCGCGGGCTATGCGGACAAAATGTCTGTGCCGCACTTAATACTGTCTGTATAAATTGTATCGGGGCAGATGTCAATACAGCGGTAAGGGTCGCGGGCGCGTGAAATGTCAAACGCCAATGTGCCGTTCATGATCGTGCAGAGTTCTTTGAAAACCGCAATATCATGTATCTGTGTGAAAACTCCGATTTCCTTTAGAATCCAGGCGCAGTCGTACAGCTTTATCTCCCCGTTGTCATAGTATAAATATACCTTATAGTCGTCAGCGGGAAGGGTTTGAAATAATTTTGGCCTTAACACAGCCTCACTCCTAACTCAACGGCTTGATTTTTTTGAATTCTTTGCTGTTCCACATCTGCAGCAGCTCGTCTTTATGAAGCTCATACCAAGCAAGCACAAGCCTTGCCTGTTTTGACGGAAGGGCCCCTTTTATAAAGGCTCCCTCATGCAGGCCGAACTGAGTTTCAACTCCGCTGTATACCGCGTGAAAGTGCGGGGGATTATGCTCATTAAAGAACATAGTGATGACAATTCCCTCGAAACGTGATATTTCAGGCATTGAAAAAACCTCGGTTTAAGTTTGGATTTTGGTGACGAAAGGGCTTTCCCGTGTTAATTATACCATGCCGCAAACCGGTCTTCAACATATTTTTAGTATTGCCTAACATCGACGGACGTGGTATAATGTCGGCGAATGATATACGAGGCTTTGCCGGAGGCGGCAAGCTGTAGAAATGAGAGGGCTGCGGAATGAAAGGTTTATGGACCAAGGCATCCTTCGACAACACTGTTTCGGAGCGCGAGCTGGCCCACCGGAGGCTCGCAAGGCTCGCGGCGGCCGAGAGCATAGTGCTGCTGGAAAACGACGGGACGCTGCCGCTCGCGGCGGGGCCGGTCGCGCTGTTCGGCGCGGGCGCGGCCGCCACTATCAAGGGCGGGACGGGCAGCGGCGAGGTTAACGAGCGCGGGTCCGTCACTATTTGGGAGGGGCTTGTCAACGCGGGGTTCACCGTCACCACCGAGGATTGGCTGAACGACTATGTAAGGCTGCTGGAGAGCGAGAGGAAGCTGTTCGCCAAGGCGTTTTTTAAGAAGGCGCAGAAGGCGGTATTCGGCGGGGACGACGCGATGGTCAACATAATGGCAGACGCGTTCCGCTATCCCGTAGGACGGGCCGTGACCGAGGGCGAGATGGTGAGGAGCGGCGCGGATACCTGTATATACGTTATCGCAAGGCAGGCGGGCGAATGCTCCGACCGCGGCCTTGACAACTATGAATACACGCTGGAGCCGGAGGAGATTGCCAACATCAAGAAGGTTGCGGCGGGCTATAAAAAGACCATTGTGGTTATAAACGTGGGCAGCTCGATAGACATGAGCGCGCTGGACGGGATCGAGGGTATTAACGCCGTCGTATATTTCTGCCAGCAGGGTATGGAGGGCGGCAGCGCGTTCGCCGACATCATTACGGGTAAGGTTTCGCCGTCGGGCTGTCTGACAAACACATGGGCGGGGAGCTATGACGATATACCGTTCGCGCGGGAATACAGCGGTCTTAAAGGCGGGATAGACAAGGAGTTTTATAAAGAGGGTATCTATGTCGGATACCGCTATTTTGACAGCTTCGGCGCCGCGCCGCGGTATGAGTTCGGCTATGGGCTGACCTATTCCGATTTTACGGTCGGGTGCGCCGAGGCCGCCGCCGACAAGTCGGCTGTGAAAATAACCGCGAGGGTGACGAACGCCGGTGATGTATATTCGGGGAAAAAGGTTGTGCAGCTGTACGCGAGCTGCCCCGACGGGAAGTTAAAGCGGGAGTATCAGAGCCTTGCGGCTTTCGGCAAGACGGAGGTTCTCGCGCCGGGCGAGAGCGGGGAGCTGACGCTCTCCTTCGATTTGAGAGAGCTGGCCGGTTATGACGAGGAATCCGCGTCTTATCTGCTGGACGCCGGTGATTACATACTGCGGCTGGGGTTTTCGTCGCGGGATACGCGCCCCGCCGCCGTTATAACGCTGGACGAGACGGCCGTGACCGAAAAATGCGAAAATGTGTGTCCGCTAAGGTGCGGGCTGGAGGAGCTTGCCGCGCCGGACGGGGCGTCAAAGGGGGATTTCGGCGGGGTGCCGAGGCTGAGCGTGAGAGCGGCGGACATTGTAACGGCCGTCCATGATTACGGCGCCGCCGAGCCTGAGATCGGCGCTAAGGCGGCGGAGTGGCTGAAGGGCATGACGACGGAGAACATGCTGGACTTTGTAGTCGGCACCGGCTATCCCAGAGGGAGCCGCGGGTTTAATCTCCCGGGGGCGGCGGCGTTTACGACGGACGCCTATCAGGACAGGGGGATATGCAATATCGCGCTCTGCGACGGGCCTGCGGGGCTGCGCGCGCAGCGCACCGCCGTGGTCACCGGTAAGGGCGCGGTCAAGCCTGTTGACGCGATGATAGGGATGTTTGAGCATATGCCGGACTTTATGAAAAAGCGGGTGCTGGGCTTCGGGTCACCCGACGAGGGGAAGCTAATCTATCAGTACACGACGGCGTTCCCCGTCGGGACGGCGATGGCGCAGACGTGGAACACCGGTATTCTGGAGGCGTTCGGCGAGGCGGTGGGCGCGGAGATGGAGGAGTACGGGGCCGCGTTTTGGCTCGCGCCCGGGATGAATATACAGCGCAACCCGCTCTGCGGGCGCAATTACGAGTATTACAGCGAGGATCCGCTGCTGACGGGCAAAATGGCCGCCGCCGCCGTGCGCGGCGCGCAGAGCCGCGAGGGCTGTTACGCGACCGTCAAGCATTACGCGGCGAACAATCAGGAGACTAAGCGCAACCATTCGGACAGCGTCGTCGGCGAGCGGGCGCTGCGCGAGATTTATCTGAAGGGCTTTAGGCTCGCCGTCACGGAGGGCGGAGCGAAGGGGCTTATGACCAGCTATAATATGCTGAACGGCGTTTACACCGCCAACAGCTATGACCTTAATACAAAGCTGCTCAGGAATGAGTGGGGCTTTAAGGGGGTGGTGATGAGCGACTGGTTCGCCACAGGCAAGGGTATGGCGAATAACGGGCTTGCGCTGAGGAGCGGCAACGATTTGATCATGCCGGGCGGCAAGGCGTTTATGAAGCGGCTGAAAAAAGACCTGAAGGCCGGCCTGGTCAGCGCGGCGGATATATCACGCTGCTGCGCCAATGTGCTTGAGGCTGTTGCGAACAGCCGGATACAGAGGGAGTTTGAAACGCGCAAGGCAAAATAATTTAGGGAAAGCTGGTGAGGTTTATGCTTTACATCGGGGTGGATCTGGGGACCTCGGCGACGAAATTCCTGCTTGTTGACGGGCAGGGAGCTGTTCTCAACACGGTGAAGAGGGATTATCCGCTGTTTTATCCCAAACCGGGCTGGAGCGAACAAAAACCGGAGGATTGGTGGGACGCTGTCCTGAGCGGGATTCCCGAGCTTGTCGCGGGCTTTGACGCCGCGAACGTGAAGGGGATCGGCGTGGCGGGGCAGATGCACGGGCTTGTGGCGCTGGACGCCGCGGGTGAGGTGCTGCGGCCCGCGATCCTGTGGAACGACGGGCGTACCGGCAAGGAGGTGGATTACCTTAACGACACGATTGGGCGCGAGGTGATTAGCGGGCTGACGGCCAATATAGCCTTTGCGGGCTTTACGGCGCCGAAGCTGCTGTGGATGAAGGAGAACGAGCCGGAGCTGTTCGCGCGCATAAGCAAGGTCTGTCTGCCCAAGGATTATATCAACTATAGACTGACGGGCGTACACGCGTCGGATTATTCCGACGCCTCAGGTATGCTGCTGCTGGACGTCCGCAACAAATGTTGGAGCGGCAAGATGTGCGAGATATGCGGCGTTGACGGGGGCTGGCTGCCCAAGCTGTTTGAGAGCTATGAGACGATAGGGGCGCTTTTGCCGGAGATCGCGGAGAAGCTGGGGCTGCCCGGCGGCGTTATCGTCTGCGCGGGCGCGGGAGACAACGCGGCGGCGGCTATCGGCACGGGCACGGTCGGCGACGGGCGCTGCAATATAAGCCTGGGCACGTCGGGCACGATTTTTATCAGCAGCGGCAGCTTCGGGCTGGACCCGCATAACGCGCTGCACAGCTTTGCGCACGCCGACGGCGGGTATCATCTGATGGGCTGTATGCTCTCGGCGGCCTCATGCGGCACGTGGTTTTACGAGAGTATACTGAACACGGACGACTACAGGGCGGAGGACGAGTCGGTAAAACGGGATATGCTGGGGAAAAACCGCGTGTTCTTCCTGCCGTATCTGATGGGCGAGCGCAGCCCGATAAACGACACGAACGCACGCGGGACGTTCATCGGCATGACGATGGACACAAAACGCGCGGATTTGGTGCAGGCCGTGCTGGAGGGCGTGGCGTTCGCGATACGCGACAGCTTTGAGGTCGCCCGCAGTCTGGGCAATAAGATTCCCGAGAGCGGTATCTGCGGCGGCGGCAGCAAATGCGCGATATGGCGCGATATATTCGCCAATGTGCTGGGCATACCGATGAAGCTGCTGAAAACGGAGGAGGGCCCCGGCTACGGCGCGGCGATACTGGCGATGGTCGCCGACGGCGCGTATCCCGACGTGGAAACCGCGGCCGGCAGGTTTGTACAGGTGTCGGGGGTCGTCGAGCCGGATCCTGAGATAACGGCGCTTTATGAGGAGCGGTATCAGAAGTTCAGGATGATATATCCGGCGGTGAAGCGGCTGTTTGAGCAATTAACAATGAACAATTAACAATTAACAATTAATGGAATTCAAATAATATTATGGAGGTTTAGAGTATGTTTGCTAATGTTCCGAGTGTTAGGGTTGGGGTTATCGCGGTGTCGCGGTCGTGTTTTCCGAGGGCGCTGTCCGAGCGGCGCAGGGCGGCTTTGGTCAAAGCCTTTGACGGGGATATTTACGAGTGTCCCGTTACGGTGGAGACTGAGCTGGACGCGCGGAAAGCGGTGAACGACGTGAAGGGCGCCGGGGTGGACGCGCTGGTGGTCTTTCTGGGCAACTTCGGGCCCGAGACGCCCGAGACGCTGATCGCCGAATGGTTTGACGGCCCGATTATGTACATCGCCGCCGCGGAGGGCGACGGGGACCTGTACGACGGGCGCGGCGACGCGTACTGCGGGATGCTCAACTGCTCGTATAATCTGGGGCTGAGGAACAAGACCGCGTTTATCCCCGAGTATCCGATCGGCACGGCGGAGGAGCTGGCCGCTAAGATTTCGGAGTTCGTTCCCGTCGCGCGCGCGGTGCTGGGGCTTAAGGGGCTGAAGATTATCGCGTTCGGGCCGCGCCCCGACGATTTCCTCGCCTGTAACGCGCCGATTAAGGCGCTCTATGACTTGGGCGTCGCCGTTGAGGAGAACAGCGAGCTTGATCTTTTGGTCGCGTATAACGCGCATAAGGACGACCCGCGTATTCCCGCGAAAATCGCCGAAATGAAAGCGGAGCTGGGCGACAACAACCCTTACGGCGGGATACTGCCGAGGCTGGCGCAGTATGAGCTGACGCTGCTTGACTGGGCCGAGGAGCATAAGGGCGCGCGGAAATACATAGCGTTTGCCAACAAGTGCTGGCCGGCGTTCCAGACGGAGTTCGGGTTTGTGCCGTGCTATGTCAACAGCCGGCTTACCGGTATGATGGGGATCCCCGTGGCCTGTGAGGTGGATATTTACGGCGCGCTGTCGGAGTATATCGGCATCTGCGTGTCCGGCGCGGAAACGACGCTGCTGGACATCAACAACACCGTTCCGGCATCCATGTACGAGAAGTCGATATGCGGCGCGTGTGACGCGCGGCTTACGGAGACGTTTATGGGCTTCCACTGCGGCAACACCTGTTCGTCGCAGCTGAAGAACCCGCATATGAGCTATCAGCTTATCATGAAGCGGGCTTTGGAGCCGGACGCCGAGCCGGACATAACGCGCGGCACGCTGGAGGGCAATATAAAGCCGGGCGACATTACCTTCTATAGGCTGCAATCCACCGCCGACACGCGGCTTAAAGCGTATATCGCGCAGGGCGAGGTGCTGGATGTGGACTGCGAGAGCTTTGGCGGCATCGGCATTTTCGCCATTCCCGAGATGGACAGATTCTACCGCCATGTGCTGATCGCCAAGAGATACCCGCACCACGGCGCGGTGGCGTTCGGGCATTACGGCAAGGCGCTGTTCGAGGTGTTTAAGTATCTCGGCGTCTGCGATATCGCGTATAATCAGCCCAAGTCGCTGCCGTATCCAGGCGAAAACCCGTTTGCGTAGCTTGCGCGGACTAAAAACCGCTCCGACGGAGCGGTTTTTTGCCGCAGAAAAAGACTTGCCGAGGGGTTGCGCCTATGGTACAATATCTTTAGGCCTTAACAGGAGGGAATATGGAATACTTATATGAGACGCATTTGCATACGTCGGAGGTGAGCGCGTGCGCGGTGAGCGGCGCCGCCGAGCAGGTCCGCGCCTATAAAGACCGGGGGTATACGGGCATAATCGTCACCGACCACTTTGTCAACGGCAATTCCGGCTGCCCGAGGAACGCGCCGTGGGGCGAGAAGATGAAATATTTTTTATCCGGCTATGAAAAGGCGAAGGCGGAGGGCGGTAAACGCGGGCTGGATGTTTTTTTCGGCTTGGAGTTTACCGTGAGAGGCTCCGACTTTTTGACCTATGGGCTTGAGCCGGAGTTTTTGACGGCGCATCCCGATATGGACAGGCTGACGGCGGAGGATTACAGCTCGCTCGTGCGGAGGCACGGGGGGTATCTCGCGCAGGCGCACCCGTACAGGGACGACTGGTATATCGAGCATAAGTTTCCGGTTGACCACCGGCTTGTTGACGGGATCGAGGTGTATAACGCCGGTATGCCCGATGAGACCAACGCCAAAGCTCTGGCGTTCGCGCGGCTGCACGGTCTGCCCATGCAGGCGGGCAGCGATTCGCATAATACAAACGCGGTTTTTACCAGCGGGATAATTCTTGAGAAGCGGGCCGAAAGTATCCATGACATAATCGCGGCGATAAAAATGAACAGGGTTACGCTTATATCGGCTAAAGCGGGTTAATGGGTTTTTCGGGGCGGGCATGTACCCCGTTCCGCGTAGGGGAATTGGGGGACGGCGCGTCAGGGATGCCGCGCCGTACACGAAAACGGGCCTGTAGGGGCGACCGTCCCCGGTCGCCCGTCGTTCCCCCCAATGTCCGTGGCCCCGTTGTGGATGGTTGCGGGACGCCGAGGGCGTCGTCCCCTACGGACGGTGCGGCACGATACAATTGGGGACGGCGCGATGAGGACATCGCGCCCTACGGACGGCGGCAGACCGCGGTTTATCCCCCCACGTAGGGAGCGGCACCCCTGACGCGCCGTATACCCCGTATGACCACCCCGCCAAGACAGATGACAGAGGACAAATAACAGATAACAACGCGAAAAACCACCCCGCCGCGCGGGGCGCGGCACCCCTCCAAGGAGGGGAATGGGACGGGGGCAAAAATAAATTGATGCGCATATTGGTTAAAGCGGATTGAAAAATAAATCAACATGTAGTATACTGTAGATAATACTCAGGCGGGCGCAATTAATTAATGAAAGGCTGCGGTGATGGCAATGGATACGAAGAATTATGACGAGCTGCATTTTGACGTAATGCGGGAGATTGGTTCCATAGGGTCGGGAAACGCGGTGACGTCGCTGTCGTCAATGCTTTCGCATCCCATCGGCATAACGGTGCCGGTGGTAAAAACGCTGGAGTTTTCACAGGTCGTCGAGGATATGGGCGGCGACGAGAAAATGATCGTCGGGCTTCTGCTGACGCTCAGCGGCGACGTCGAGGGCATGATAATGTTTCTGCTGCAAAAGGAGTTTTCGTTTTCGATGCTCAACACGCTGCTCGGGAGTAAAATCGAGAACTTTGAGCAGATAGATGAGATGGGCTATTCCGCGCTAAAGGAAATTTCAAGCATCATGGCCGCCTCTTACGTAAACGCCATCTCCACGATGACGGGGCTGACAATCAAGCTGTCAACGCCGGACGTCACGGTTGATATGCTCGGGGCCGTGCTTAGCGTGCCGGCGATATATTACGCGAACATAAGCGATAAGATAATATATATCGAGGGGCAGTTTAACAGCCACGGGCAAAACACGCCCTGCCACATACTTATGATCCCTGATGAAAAATCTCTTAAAAAAATAATGGAGAAGCTTGGAATCGAAATATGAGCAATGTGATTAAAGTCGGGATCGCCGATCTAAACGTAGCGAAAGCGCCGGATACGCTGGTCACTTACGCGCTCGGGTCATGCGTGGGTATCTGTCTGTATGACCCGTTGACCCATATCTCGGGGCTGTCGCATATAATGCTTCCCGTCAGCGAGTCGTCAGGGGGGGGGCCGCTTTCCCAAGCGTACCGTTTCGCCGACACCGCGATACCGCTGCTTGTAAAGAAGATGGAGCAGCTGGGCGCGAACCGCTTCAGGATGAAAGCCAAGATTGCCGGTGGCGCGAAGATGTTCGCGGCGACGGGGAATACCTCGATCTCAAATATAGGGCTGCGCAATGTCGTCGCGGTAAAAGCGGCGCTGTCGCAGCTGAAGATACAGATTATCGCCGAGGATACCGGAAAGGACTTCGGGCGGACGGTGTTTTTCCGCACGGAGGACGGCGTAATGATAGTTAAGTCAGCTACCAAAGGCGAATGGGCCATGTAATAAAAACAGGAGGGAAATAAAAATGCGTTACAGCTTCAGCGCCGCAACCTATGTTCACGCCGACTACCTTTGCAAAACCGATTTGGACTCCATACGGAGGGGCATTGATTACTTTGAGAAATATTGCCCGATCGACAAGGTCTATCTGGAGACGCACCGCGGACTCTATGATGTGCCCGCCGAGAAGATGGACGCGGTCAAGGCGCTTTTTTCAGAGCGCGGCATACCCTTTTCGGGCGGAATCACGTCCACCGTTAAGGTGGAGGGGGTTGATCACAACACGATCTTCGACGTTTTCTGCTTTACCAACGCGAAATACCGTGAGGAGTACATGCGGATAGTGCGTGAATGCGCCGAACAGTTCGACGAGATCATTCTGGACGACTTCTTTTTCTCCGGCTGCCGCTGTGAGGAATGTATCGAGGCCAAGGGCGGCAGGACATGGGCAAGGTTCCGGCTTGACCTGATGGAGGAGGTTTCGCGCGAGATTGTTGAGCTTGCGAAGAAAATCAACCCGAAATGTAATTTTATCATAAAGTATCCGAACTGGTATGAGTCGTATCAGGAGAGCGGCTTTAATCCCGGGAAGCAGAAGGATATATTCGACATGATTTACACCGGAACCGAGTCGCGCGACCCGAAGTACGCGCAGCAGCATCTTCAGCGCTATCTCAGCTACAGCCTTATGCGGCTGATGGAAAACATCGCACCCGGGCGCAACGGCGGCGGCTGGATCGACCAGGGCGGCGCCTCCAACAACCTGAGCGTATGGCTTGAGCAGGCCGAGTTTACGCTGTTCTCCAAGTGCAGGGAGCTTATGCTGTTTAATTTCAGCTCGCTGACGGATTCGAGCGCGCTGCCGCCGCTGGGCCAGCAGCTGGAGCGTATAGACGGCATACTGAGGCAGCTGGGCAATCCGGCGGGCGCGGTGATGGTCGAGCCTTATGACGCAGACGGCGAGGACCAGCTTATTAACTATATGGGCATGTGCGGGTTCCCGTTTGAGCCAAAGCCGGAGTTTGACGCGGCGGCGTCCTCCGTCTTTCTGACGGCGAGCTCGGCCTGTGACCCGTCGATGATAGACAGGCTGAAGTCGTATGTGGCGGCGGGCGGCGTGGCTGTCGTCACCACCGGATTCATGGCCAAAACAATGGATACCGGCTTTAAGGACTTAACCTCCGCGCGGCTTACAGGACGGCGTATCAGCGGCAAGGACTTCTGGATAGACCCGTATTACGGCAACCATAAGACCTATCACTCCGGCTCGGAGCCTGTCATGATGGAGATACTGGAGTATAAGACCAACGCGTCGTGGTGTGAGGCGGCGCTGGTGTCGGGCGATTACAGCGCGCCGGTGGTAGTGCATGATTTTTACGGTAAGGGCGATTTGTATATTTTGACCGTGCCTGACAATTTCTCGGACCTGTATAAGCTGCCCAAGGGCGTTTTGGGGTTCATAGGCAAGGCGCTGGCGGGCGACCGGCTTGTCTATCTCAACGCGGACGCAAAGTACAGCCTGTTTATGTATGACAACGATATGTTCGGGGTTTACTCATTCCGGCCGCACACCGACGATTTGGAAATAGTTATACGCGGCGATAAGTTCAACGCCATTGAGAACATAGAGACGGGCGAGGTGCATAACGTGGATTTCGCCCTGTTCCAGCCGAGCAAGCGCTTTGATTCCGCCAAGACCCGCGCCGGACTGCCGGAGCGGATTGTCCGCGTGCCGATGCTGCACGGGAGGTATAAGTTTTTCCGGCTGATAAACACCGGCGACAGGTGTGAGTGATAAACTGAAAAAAATATCGGGAGGAATATGTTATGAGAGGACTTGCGGTTGACAGTAAGGGGGTTCTGTCCATAGCCGAGCTGGATATGCCGGAGATAGGCGCGCATCAGGCGTTGGTGAGGACTGTCGCGTGCGGCGTCTGCAACGGCACCGACGCGAAGCTGATCCACGGGACATTCAAAAATTTCAGCACATATCCGGCGCTGCTGGGGCATGAGGCGGTCGGCGAGGTTGTACGCGCGGGCGAAAACGTTAAGAGCTTCAAGGTCGGCGACAGGGTGCTGCTCCCGTTTTTGGAGGGGGTAAACAGGGGTTACCATTCGGGCTGGGGCGCTTACGCGGAATACGCGGTCGTCGGCGACCATGCCGCCATGCCGGAGGGCGCGGAGGTTCCCGAGGCGTATTACGCGCAGCAGGTCATTCCGGCGGACATGGATCCGGTTAAAGGCGTTATGCTGGTCACCTTCCGCGAGGTGCTGAGCGCGATACGCCGTTTTGGGCTGAGCGCCGGGGAGTCCGCCGTTATATTCGGCGCGGGGCCGGTGGGGCTGAGTTTCATACGTTTCTGCAAGTTGCTGGGGCTGGGGCCCGTGATCGCCGTCGAGATTGACGAGGGCAAGCTGGCGGAGGCGAAACGGATGGGCGCGGATTATATATATAACGGGCTTGAATGCGACGCCGTCGCCGAGGTACGGAAAATGTTTCCGGAGGGGGTTGATAATATAATCGACGCCGCGGGGAGCAACGCGCTGATAAATCAGGCGATGAAGATGGTCAAATATAACGGGAAGATATGCTGCTACGGCATTTCCAGCGAGACCTCGATGCAATTGGACTGGGGCGGCGCGCCGTATAACTGGCAGCTGCTGTTTGTCCAGTGGCCGTCGAAAAAGGAAGAGGCGGAGGCGCATGAGCAGGTTTTGGCGTGGCTGCGCTCGGGCGAGGTGGGCTTTGACGATTTTATTTCGGACGCCGTCCCCTTTGACAGGATAATCGACGCGTTTGATATGGTCCTCTCGGGGAAATCCAAGAAAAAAATAATCATCACTTATTGAGGAGGAGCGCGCTATGCAAACACCGACATTATTCACGCTGCTGCCGGAGGAATATGTTTCCACGCCGGACGGCATGACCGTTGACAGGGAGGGGAATCTGGTTCTCTCCTGTCCGAATTTCGCCGACACCTCTATGCCCGGCTGTGTCGTCAGGATAGATAAAAGCGGCGTTGCGCGCAAGTGGTTTGACGTGCCCGTTCTGGATGAGACGGGCTGCGCGAGGCCGATGGGGATTGAGATGGGGCCGGACGGCGACCTGTTCATTGTTGACAATCAGGGCTGGTCGGGCGACGCGGGGCTGACGTTTAAGGGGCGGGTTCTGCGCGTGAGGATGGACGGCGATACCATAGTCAAGTCAACGGTGATCGCGTATGGCATGGAGCATCCCAACGGGCTGCGCGTAAAGGACGGGTATGTCTATGTCACTCAGAGTATGCTCTCAAAGGTTACGGACCCGTCAGGGCTGCTGGTGAGCTGTGTCTATAAGTTCTCCGCCGGGGATGAGAATATTGAGATCTCCAATACGCTGGAGGATGAGAATATACTGACGACGTTCATCACGCTCAACCCGGCCTGCCAGTACGGCGCAGACGGCATCGTCTTTGACGGGGACGGCAATCTGTATGTGGGCAATTTCGGCGACGGCGCGGTGCATAAGATCACCTTTGATCCCGACGGGTCGGTCAGGGAGAATACCGTGTGGGCGAAGAACGAAAAAGAGCTGACCAGCACCGACGGCTTGTGCATTGACGGCGCGGGGAATATCTATGCCGCCGATTTTTCCGCCAACGCAATCGCCAAAATTGATCCGGCGGGGAACGTAAGGCGTATAGCGCAAAGCCCCGACTGCGACGGGCTGGACGGCGGGCTGGACCAGCCGGGCGAGCCGATTGTCTGGGATAACAGAATAATCGCATCCTGCTTCGATTTGGTCACCGACGAGGGCAAGGTCAACACCGCCCACGAGATGCCGGCGACGCTGTCACAGCTGACGCTTGAGTGAGAGCATGAGCAAATATATACTGGCGCACGATCTTGGCACCAGCGGCAACAAGGCGACGCTGTACGGCTTTGACGGGCGGCTGAAGGCGTTCAGCGCGGTTCCTTACGGGACCGCTTACCCCGCGCCCAACTCGGTTGAGCAGAGGCCCTCGGACTGGTGGGACGCGGTGTGCGTATCGACGCGGGCGCTGCTTGACGGGAACGGGATAGACCCGGGCGGCATTGCCTGTGTTACGTTCAGCGGGCAGATGATGGGCTGTGTGCTGGTCGGCGGCGGCGGCGAGGTTCTGCGCGACGCGCTGATATGGGCCGACTCGCGCGCGTCAGCGCAGGAGGCGTTTTTGCGGGAGCGCATTGAGCCGGCGGATTTTTACCGGATTACGGGGCACCGCCCCGCCGCGTTTTATTCGCTGGCAAAGCTGATGTGGGTGAGGGACAACGAGCCGGAGGTTTATAAAAAGGCTTATAAAATGCTTCAGCCTAAGGATTATATCATCAGCCGGCTGACCGGCGAGTTTGTGACGGATTATTCCGACGCGTGCGGCGCAAACCTGTTTGATATACGCAAAAAAGTCTGGTCGCGGGAGATTATAGACGCGGCGGGCATACGGGCGGGGCTGCTGCCCGCGCTCCGCCCCTCCTCGGATATTGCCGGAGGCGTCACGCGGGAGGCCGCGGCGGTGACGGGGCTTTTGGAGGGGACGCCGGTCGTCATCGGCGGCGGGGACGGCTCCTGCGCCGCAGCGGGCGCCGGCGCCGTGAGCGAGGGGGACGCGTATATTGTTATCGGTTCGTCCTCGTGGATTGCCAATGTGAGCCGGCAGCCGGTCTTTGACGCGGATATGCTCACCTTTAACTGGGTTTCGCTTGACCCGGAAATCTATACGCCGTGCGGGACCATGCAGGCCGCCGGATATTCGCTGAGCTGGCTGAGGGACGTCATGGGCGGGATGGAGTATGAGGAGATTGAGAAGATGGCCGAAATGTCGCCGCCGGGCGCGGGGAACGTCATTTTCATGCCCTATCTGCTGGGCGAGCGCTCGCCTCGGTGGAACGCCGCCGCTAAGGGCGTGTTTGCCGGGCTGTCTATGACCAGCGCGAAAAGCGATATGTGCCGCGCGGTCATGGAGGGTGTGGGGTATAATTTGAAGGTCATTCTGGAGATCATAAGCCGCGAAAACCCGACGGACGCGGTCACCGCCATCGGCGGCGGGGCCAAGAGCGGGCTTTGGCTGCAAATTTTGGCGGACATATGGCAGAAGCCGATAAAGGTCCCGCTGTATCTTGAGGAGGCGACGTCGATGGGCGCGGCGATTTGCGCCGGAAAGGCTGTCGGCGCGTTTTCCGGCTTTGACGTGATTCGTGAGTTTAATCCGCCTGTGAAAACCATAAACCCGAACGCCGGAAACGCCGGAGTTTATCAAAAGCTGTACAGGCTGTTCAACCGGCTGTATGACGCGCTGGAAGACTGCTTTAATGATTTTTAATTTTTAAGGAGGAAGCACTATGCTGGAGAAGGTCAAATCGGCGCTGCTGGCCATGCAGAGATATTCCTGGGAGCAGGGAGTTTGCGCGCAGGCGTTTTTGGAGTCGGGTGACGACGATGTTGTCATACGGCTCTGTTACGACGCCGTCAACCGGCAGACGGAGGACGGACGGCTCGCCAATATAGGGCAGCAGAACGGAGTCACCGACCCCGCCGCCATAGTCCCCGCGCTGATAAAGGCGTGTGAGCTGACAGAGGACCCCGTGCTTATAAAAGGGCTGGACAGGTCGTGGGAATGGATACTGCGCGGCGCGCCCCGCAGCGGAAAAGGGATTATCTATCATATGGACAACACGCGCGAGTTTTGGGTGGATTCGCTCTATATGCTGCCGCCCGCGCTGCTGGCCGGAGGGTACGCGGGCGAGGCGGTGTTGCAGGCCGACGGGTATATTGACGCGCTGTGGGACGCGGATAGGAAGCTCTTCCGCCATATATGGGACGACGAAAACCAAAGGTTTGTTAACCCCAACTTTTGGGGGGTCGGCAACGGCTGGGCGATCGCCGGGCTGGGCCGGCTTATCGAGGCTCTGCCTGAAGGGGAAAAGGCCGCACGCGAACGGTATATCTCCGTCGTCCGGCAAACCGCGGAGGCCGCGCTTGCCTGTCAGGACGGCCGCCATTTCCATAATTATCTGGATCAGCCGGATACCTTTATCGACGTGAATTTCGCGCAGATGCTGTGTTACACCGTCGCCAAGGGCGTCGGGCAGGGCTGGCTGCCGCCGGCGCTGCTTGATGAGGCGCGGGCCATACGCGAGGCTTGCCATAAACATGTTTCGCCCTATGGCATCGTTCAGGATGTCTGCGGAGCGCCTTTCTTCAACAGCTCGGGCACGGCGCCCGAGGCGCAGGCCTTTTATATTCTGATGGAGAGTGTGTTTTAGTATGAAGCTGCCGCGGACGGGCGCCAAGGCGCCGGGCGGGGTTGGCGCGCTTAAAGACGCGCCGGTTTTTGGGGAGGCCGGCGCCGAAAGGATAGGCGCCAGCCGCACCGCCAAAAGTCAAGAAGAATATATAATATATTCTTCTTGACTTTTGGCGTCTGTAGGATTACTATTGTATTATTCAGGCAACTATACGCATGATTAAGGAGGGAATATGATGCCGGCAAAGCCTGCAAAAAAGCGCGGGATGAAGGGAACGGTCACCTGGCCGTTTATGCTGATGCTGACCCCCGGGCTTCTTGTCCTGCTCATCAACAACTATCTTCCCATGTTGGGAACCGTCATGGCGTTCCAGCAATACCGCTACAGGGAAAACTTTATCAACAGCATTATGACCAGCGAATGGGTGGGGTTCAAAAACTTTGAGTTTTTGTTCCGTAACCCGCGTCTTTGGGAGACCCTCCGCAACACCGTCCTTTACAACGTTACCTTTATCATCTTGGGCATGATAGTTCCGGTCGCCGTTGCCATAATGCTCAATGAGCTGAGGCAGCCCCGTCTGGGAAAGCTGTATCAGACGATACTGTTCCTGCCCTTCTTCCTCTCATGGATCGTTGTGTCCTACTTAGTGTTCGCACTGTTTCAGACGACCGGCGCGATCAATACGATGCTCATGCCTTTGTTTGGCCTTGAGCAGGTGAACTGGTACGGAGAGGTGGACGCGTGGCCGCCCTTGCTCATTTTCCTCAACTCATGGAAGTATACCGGCTATAACGCGGTCATATACTTGGCGGCCATCAGCGGTATAAGCCATGAATACTATGAGGCCGCGATGATCGACGGCGCCAACAAGCGCCAGCAGACATGGCATATCACCATACCGCTGCTGCGTCCGGTCGTTATTATCCTGAGCCTGCTGGCCGTGGGCAGGATATTCAACTCCGATTTCGGTATGTTCTACAACGTCCCGATGAGCCGCAGCACGCTGTTCTCCGTCACAGAGGTGCTGGACACCTTTATCTACCGCGCCATGCGCGGGGCGACCGAGTTCGGTATGCCGGTGGCGGCAAGCCTTTTCCAGTCCGTGGTCGGGTTTTTCCTCATCATAGCGGCTAACTTCACCGTCCGAAAAGTCGATCCCGACTCGGCGCTGTTTTAAGGGGGGGCGACATGATGAAAAGTAAACGTGAAAAACTCAAGCCGTTAAATGCCCAGAAGATCGGCACGTCGTCAAATCTTTTGTTCCACGGCGTTTTCGTCGTCGCGTCCCTGTCCTGTATCCTGCCGCTGCTGCTGGTTATAATGGCGTCCTTCACCGACGACATGAGCCTGCGGCTGAACGGCTACAGCCTTTTCCCCAAGGATTTCAGCCTCGCGGCGTATGAGATCATCTTCAACAGGGGCGACGCGGTCCTGAAAGCCTTCTCCAACTCCATTGTCATTTCGCTGATCGGCACAGTTTGCAGCACGCTGGTCATAGCGATGTACGCCTATCCCCTGTCCCGCCCCAACTTCAAGTACCGGAAGAGCTTTACATGGCTGGTGCTGTTTACCATGCTCTTCTCGGGCGGTCTGGTGCCGTGGTATATCATGTACTCGCAGGTGCTGGGGCTTCTTGACACCCTGCCGGTTCTGATAATCCCGTATCTGATGAACGCGTGGTATGTGATGATAATGCGTACATTTTACCGGACGACGCTGCCCGAAGAGATTCTGGAGTCGGCGCGGATCGACGGCGCGGGCGAGTTCCGCATATTCTTCACCATCGCGCTGCCGCTGAGTACGGCGGGTATCGCCACCGTCGGGCTGTTCTCCATGCTGGCTTATTGGAACGACTGGTATCTCCCGCTGATTTTCGCGCGCAGCGAAAGTTTGGACACTATCCAGAACTATCTGCGGCGGATATTGGAGAGGATTGAGTTTCTTGCCCGTATGGCCGGTCAGATAGGCGGTATCACCGTAAACGTCAGCGAGCTGCCGTCCGATACGATACGTATGGCTATCGCGGTCGTCGCCGTAGGGCCGATCATCTTCGCCTATCCGTTCTTCCAGCGCTATTTTGTAAAAGGCTTGACCATCGGAGCTATAAAAGGATAAATAAAAAAGACCCGCCTCGGCGGGTCTTTTTTTTAGCCCTCGATTTTGAATACGGCGTCGGAAGCATCAGGACGTCGAAGACGATTTCGCCGTCCAGCGCGGCGCTCTCTGTGGCGATAAGTCAAGGGCTTTTTCACCGAAAATAGAAAAGCCATCACACCCGATGGGCATAATGGCTTGATTGCTGTAGCAGTTTGCTTATTATCTGCAGTATGCTCCCCTGTCATTGCGGGCTTGACCCGCAATCTACTTTGTATGAAGTTAATGTTTATACTGCATGTAAATTCATTTTAAGGTAAACCTTATCTTTTAGCTGAACACCCATTTCAAAAACAGGTTTATCGTAGTTCTCTAAAATATAATTTTCAAGCCGATGCGAAAAAACAAACCCACATCGCTCATAAAAAGAAACATATCCGAGCAAAAAACCTTTACTCGAAAGAACATCGCTAGTTCCAACCAGCATTGTATTTCCTTTTTCCTTGTAGTAATTGCATACATGGCATACCAGATGTTTGCCGTATCCTTTTCTTTGAAACTGTTCATATGTCGCCAAATTTTGAATTTCATAGCAACCGTTTCCTTCATCCGTCACAACGCAAATACTTTTTAATCCGTCATCATATAAAGCAAAAAGTGTTCCTCTATCTAAATATTTGTCAATCATGTTTTCCTGGTCTGCCAAAAGTAATAAATCGAGAAAATCTTTCTTGTTGTTTTCTATGATTTTAATTTCCATAATACAAATTCCCTCTTTTTAATAAGAAAGGCTGTATCAGTTGATTCAGATACAGCCTCTCCGTTATTTGATTAGTTGGTTATTTTGTGGCAAGCCACTCGTCTACCTGTCTCTGCATTTCGGCGAGAAGCTCGTTCATGCCGGCGGCTTCGTATTCTCTTCTGAGGTTTTCAAACTCGGCGTCGATACGGTCGGCCGGGACATAGCCCTTGAAGAGGTCGTCATAGTTCTCGCGGACGGCGTCCATACCGGCTTTCCAGGTCTGGATGTCGGTGCTGCTGGTGTCGGGGACAAAGCCCAGAAGCGGCAGCGGCCAGCCGGCTTCGTTAAAGGCGATAAACTGCTCCCACTTGTTGGGGTCTTCGTTCGACAGGAGATGGTTCTTGAACTGGTCGCCCATCGTCCAGCCGTTGCCGTGTCCGCCGCCGCCGGTGATCTCGACGATACCGTTGCCGACGAATTCAAAGTCTACGCCTTCTTCGCCGTAGATGATCGTGTTAAGAACATCGGCGTTGGTGTAGAGCAGGTGGATGAAGTCAAAGGCTTCGTCCTTGTTCGCGGCGCCGACGGGGATAGCGACCATTGCGCCGGTGGTTTCGGCGGGGTCGATCTCCGGCACGTTCATAGCGATTTGGACGAGTTCGTGGCCGATGTTCGGCTCAAGCTCTTTGTCTTTGCCGGGCTTAATCTGGTAAGGCATTGCGAAATAACGGCCGGTGGCAAATTCAACGTCGCCCATAGACAGCCTGTTCAGGTTGGGGTTTAACAGCCCGTCGGCATTCCATTTGGCGTTGAGCTTAACTGCTTCGATAAACTTGTCGTCGAGGTCGGCTACAATAACCTCATAGTCGTTGGGCGCCGCGCGGCCCATGATGATGGGGTCGATAATGCGGCTGTACATATAGTCGCTGGGAATGAACTGGGGCCATACCCACAGGTCGTGTTCTTCCTTGGCCTTGTAGAACCAGGGCTCCAGAGCGGCCAGTCTCTGGCCGAAGGGAACCGCTTCGATCTCCGCGAGATCCATGCCCATGGCGTCAACGATGTCCTTGCGGAGTATCCAGCCTATCTGGCGGGCTTTTTCCTTGTTGGTGGGCAGAGCGAAGTTCTTGCCGTCAACCCGGCTGGCGTTCATGAAGTCGGAGGTGAGGATCTGCTCGATGTCGGGGTATTTGGCGAGATAGGGGGCGAGGTCGGTGAGGTATCCCGCGGCGGCGTTGGCATAGAAGCTGGCGGCCCAGTTGGAGATGAAGATGATGTCAAATTCGTTTGCGCCGGAGGCGAGCATAAGGTTGGTTGTGTTGGTGTAGTCGCCGCCGTCGCCGAAGATAAGCTTGACGGTGTAGGGTTTGCCCAGATCAGCCAGCACCGCGTTAACTTTGGCGCTGAGGGCGTCCATGGCGGCGTCGCCCGGGCTGCCCCAGCCGATCAGCTGGTATCTGATTTCTACTGCGCCCAGATCGTCGCTGGCAACAGGCGTGCTGTCAACCGTCGGCGCAGGGGTGCTGGCGCTGGGGGCGGGGGTTGCCGCGCCGCTGCCGCTGTCGTCGGTGCTGCATGCGGCAAGAACCGCCAGCAGCATGAGAACAGTTACGGCGAGGGCAACTAAGCGTTTGGTTTTCATGTGTTTTTTCCCTCCATAATTTTTTTTATCGTTACGGCCCGAAGACCGGAAACGAACTAAATGACGCGCAAACATATATAATCATTTTTTTAACAGCTACATTCTAGCACCAGTTTGCCGTATTGTCAAGAGAAAATACTTGAAATGTTTTAATAAAATTTCCGGCGCCGGAAATTATGCTCCGCGCGTGAACAGGATTATATATAAAGGGGCCGTCCGTTTCAATTGACAAGGGCCGCAAATGGTGTTATCATGCGGATTATATGAACTTTACAAAGGAGTATTGCTGATATGCCTGTTTTTTTGGCCGCAGTGCTGTTCGTCGCGGGCGCGGCGCTGATTATAAAAAGCGCCGATATATTTGTTGACGCCGCGGGCTGGACGTCTGATGTCACCGGTATCTCGCGGGTGGTGATCGGAGCCACCATCGTCAGCTTTGCCACCACGTCGCCCGAGTATTTCGTGTCGCTGATCGCGGTGCTGCGCGGCGCTAACGATATGGCCGTCGGCAACGCGGTAGGCTCGATGACAGCCAATCTCGGCATAGCCTTCGCGCTGCTCGCCGCCTTTACCTCGGGCGAGGTGAAGGACAAGTCATACGCCGTGAAGGGCCTGTTTATGGCGGGGTCCGCCGCCGCGCTGCTTGTTTTCTGCCTTAACGGCTATGTGTCCGCTTATGAGGGCGCGGCGCTGCTGCTGATTTTTATTCTATTCACATGGACAAATATCCGCGGCTCCAGGGACAGAGAGGAGAAGCGCGAAAGGACGCGCCCCGGCAAAAAAGAAATCGCCGTCAACATGGCCAAGTTTATCGGAGGGGCCGGCGGTGTGGTGTTCGGGTCCTCGCTCATGGTGGATAACGGGCGGACGCTGGCCGCCGCCATGGGTATTTCTGAGGCCGTTATCGGGCTTACATTTGTGGCGATCGGGACGTCGCTGCCCGAAATCGTGACGACCGTTACGGCCATCATAAAAAAAGAACGCGCGCTGTCAATCGGGAATATCCTCGGCGCGAACACGCTGAACGCCACGCTTATACTGGCGACCGGCGCGTTTGTGTCGCCGGCCGGAAGGCTTGCCGTGTCGCCGGAGACGATCCGCGTCGATCTTCCGGCGGCGCTTCTGCTCATGGCCGTCGCCGTCGTCCCGACCGCCGCGGGAGGGCGGCTGTACCGCCGGCAGGGGGCCGCGCTTATCGGCGCGTATCTCGCCTATGCCGCGTATATTTTGCTATGGCGCGGGTGATTCGTAGGGGCGGGCGGGTGCGTTAAATATTGACGGCGCGTGCGCCGTTGTAAACGTATACGCGGCGCGTCAGGGATGCCCCCGCGTCCGTAGGGCGTGACGCCCTCGGTACGCCGTCGTCCCCCGTCGCATACCCGCCCGCGCGTAACCACCCCGGCGCGTTGCGCCACCCCTCCAAGGAGGGGAATTTAATGATACGGGACGCCGCGACCACCGGCGGGGGTGTTTTTTTGTGCGCGGGGGTTGACAAACGCGAAACGGTTTGGTATACTGAGAACACAAGAGGCGCGCCGGAACACGGCACGCCGCCTAAGAATTTTAGCTAACTATGTAGCCGTTATCTTCGAGCGAGAGCGGCTACATAGCTTTTGGGCCAAAATGCAGATGTATTACAAACAAAATCACCAAAATGATGATGACCCTCATAACAAACCACTTTCTGTACACCATCGGCGACCACCTCCCTCCTCCACACAGAATCTGCGGGGGAAGAGCGGCGGCGTGACATGCAACCGACACCCTCTTGCGAGTTAATTATAGCATAATCCCGCGTGAAACACAAGATGAGATTTCCACGCCCCCTCTGTCAAAAACAATTTGACGGGGGTGTTTTTTTGTGTCTTGTAAATTACTCTTGCAAAACCTTCGGGTACGTGTTATACTTTGATTTGTGAAAATTTACATGGAGGTTGGATAAATGTTAAAAGGCGCATGTATCATCGGGCAATCGGGCGGGCCCACATCGGTTATCAACGCCAGCGCGTTCGGCGCGATGGAGGCGGGGCTGAACTCCGAGGCGATAACAAAGGTCTACGGCGCGGCGAACGGGATCCGCGGCGTTCTTGACGATAAGCTCTACGATATAGACGCGGAGGACATAAATGAACTCCGGCATATGCTCTACACGCCGTCATCGGCGCTTGGGTCCTGCCGCTATAAGCTGAAAGACCCCGATGCCGACGATACGGATTATAAGCGTATACTTGAGGTGTTCAGGAAATACGACGTGCGCTACTTCTTCTACAACGGCGGCAACGACTCGATGGACACCTGCAACAAAATCAGCAAATATATGCAGAAATCCGGCTATGAGTGCCGCGTCATGGGGATACCTAAGACTGTGGACAACGACCTTTTCGGTACGGATCACTGCCCGGGCTACGGCTCCGCCGCGAAATATATCGCGACCTCGACCATGGAGGTCTATTTGGACGCGCGCGTTTACGACATCGGCATGATAACGATTCTCGAGATCATGGGCAGACACGCGGGCTGGCTCGCCGCCGCGTCGGCGCTGGCGGCGTATAAGGGCTGCGGGCCGGACCTTATCTATCTGCCCGAGGTTGCTTTTGATATGGAGGCGTTCCTGCGCGACGTCAAGCGTATCTACAGGGAAAACGGCAAGGTCATTGTCGCCGTGTCGGAGGGTATACACGACAAGGACGGCAAATTTATCGCCGAGTACGGGCAGTCGATGGGCGAAAAGGATTCGTTCGGGCACTCGCAGCTGGGCGGGCTTGCCGCCGTTTTGGCGGACATCGTAAAGAGGGAGACCGGCGCAAAGGTGCGCGGTATCGAGTTTTCGCTGCTTCAGCGCGCGGCCTCGCACTGCGCGAGCCAGACGGACATCGACGAGTCCTATATGGCGGGGCGCGCCGCCGTTGAAAACGCGGTCGGCGGCATAACCGACAAGATGGTCGGGTTTGAGCGCGCCGGGGGCAAGGAGTATAAGTGTAATATCAAGCTGCTTGACCTTACGAGCGTGGCCAATACGGAGAAAAAGGTCCCGCGCGAGTGGATAAACGAGGCGGGCAACGGGCTTAATCAGCAGTTTGTCGACTACGCGCTCCCGCTTATTCAGGGCGAAACGAAACAAGCCAAGGAGGACGGCCTGCCCAGATTCGCGCGGCTGAAAAAGGTCATGGCGAAGTAGATGGATAAATTCGATAAATTTTGCTACAGGAACAATCACCGGGGCGTTTCCAACCTGATGCTGTTTGTCGCGGTATGCAACGTTCTGGTGTATTTCGCGTCCATGGTCGAGCCGAGTATTATCGGGTGGCTCGCTTTCAACTCCGGCCTTGTGCTGAGCGGGCAGATATGGCGGATATTCACGTTTGTATTTATTCCCATAAACACGCAGCCGCTGTTTCTGCTTATCGCCTGTTACTTCTACTTTTGGGTCGGGCGCGCGCTGGAGCGGGAGTGGGGCAAGCTGAAGTTTAATATCTTCTACCTGACCGGAATGCTGGCGACCGCGCTTTACTGCTGGATAACGGGCGCGCTGGGTGTGGCGGTTTATCTTAACCTCTCGCTGTTCTTCGCTTACGCGACGCTGTTCGCCGAACAGCGCATACTGCTGTTCTTCGTCATACCCGTCAAGGTGAAGTATATAGCCATTGTACAGGCCGCTATTTACGGGTTTATGATCGCGGCGGGTTTCGGTAGCTTTCCCTATAATCTCGCGCCGCTGGTGGCGCTGCTCAATTACTTCCTGTATTTCCACAGAGAGTGCTTGGCCCTTTTCAAGCGCGGCGCCGTACAGGTAAAAAAGCGCGAAACCTTTAGAAGCGCCGTTAATCAGGCCCGCAAGCGCCCCGAGTATGAGGGGCATGTCCACAGATGCGCGGTGTGCGGGCTTACCGATACCGCCGACCCGAACATGGAGTTCCGTTACTGTTCGCTGTGCGCGCATTATGAGTGCTATTGCTCGCAGCATATATTCACGCACGAACACGTTAGACAGTGAACAGTTAACAATTAACAGTTAACAATTAACAATTAACAATGGAGGTGGATTGCTTTGGATTACAATTTAAGCCGCGCGCCAAGCTCCGTTCAAAGCGCGGGGATAGAGTTTATCGGCAAGATATTGGAAACCGAGCAAAAAGCCGGACGGCTGGCCGATGAAGCCCGCGAAAAGAGCGAGAATATGCGCTCGGGCATCGACGCCTCCGCCGAGGGATTAAGGCGTGAGTACCGGATGCGCGCCGAAGAGCGGGTTAAAAAGATGCGCGAGCAAAACAGGGTTATCGCCGAGGAGCAGATCGCCGCGCTTGACGAAACGTTCAAGCGCGACTATGAGCGGATGGAGACGGCTTTTGAGAAGAATCAGGACGAATGGACGGAGCAGCTGTTCAGGATTATCATAAAACGCGATTGACCGGAGGTGCGGATTATGTCGGTCGTCAGGCACGGCGCCATAGCGGCGAAGGTCCGTGCGCTTTACGGCAAACGCATGACGCGTGAGGATTATGTTAAAATGGCGGGCATGGGCAGCCTTTCGGAGGTGGCGGAGTATCTGAGGCTGCACCCGGGCTATGCCGATACGTTCGATTCGGTGAACACCCATGACATAGACAGCGGGGAGCTGGAAGCCGCGGTCAATAACGATATGCTGGAGGAATATCTCCGCATGTTGAATTTCGTGGGGAGCGACGACCTTATCATTATGCGGTATCTGGTCGTTAAAACCGAGCTGTACGAGATAATGCGCTTTATGCGCCTCGCAGAGGCCGGGCGCGCCGCCGAATACACGTTCAGTCATCCCAAGTATTTCAACCGTTACAGCAAAATTTACTATAACCGCCTGTCAACGGCGGTGACTTACGCGGATATGCTCGAGGCCGTGAGGGACACGCCCTATCACCGGATACTGGCGCGGCTGGAGGTCAAGCCTTCGGGGTTCCCCGATTACACCCTTGTCGAGATCGCGGTTCAGAGTTCGTATTACCGCTGGGCTTTCTCGGTTATCAACAGGAATTACAAGGGCGGCGCGCACAGCGCGCTGATGGAATGTATCGGGCTTCAGGTCGATATGCTCAACATCACCGCGCTGCTGAGATTGAGGCACACGTTCCCGCGCCTGTTTGAAAACGATATGATATATAAGTATCTCATACCCGCGAGCTATATGCTGAATCCCAGTATCACAAGGCGGCTTATCAGGGCCGGAAGCGCGGAGGACATGCTAGGGATAATCCGCGGAACAAAGCTGGGGCGGGTTTTCAAGGGGCAGAGCTATTACGAGATGGACCGCTGCTACTACGCTACGATGATACCCTTTTATATAAAGCTGCTGCGGAGCAGCCCGCCGAATATCGGCGCCCCGATGGCTTACCTGTTCCTGAAGGAGCTGGAGGTAAAGAACCTGAAAAGTTTGGCGCAGTGTGTAAGGTATGGGATGCCGGCGGAGAAGACGATGGGGTATATGTGTATATGAAAATATATTAGGAGTGTGTTATTATTGAAAAAGCGGATTCTGTCACTTGTGTTGGCGCTATGTCTTGTCCTTACGCTGATTCCCGCGATGTTCGTTCCGGCGGCGGTTGCTTCAGGCGAGGTGGCCATCGGCTTTGAGGCCGGTACGACACAGGGGTTTGTTAATCAAGACAACAGTGTGAAAATAACCGTTACAGACGAGGCGGCACGCACGGGGACTAAATCACTTTTAGTCACCAACCGCTCTGTGTTTTGGCACGGCGCGCATATTGTTGTGGATAATATTTTCGAATTGAATTGCTATTATGAAATCATTGCTTGGGTTCGCCAGAAATCGCCGGGGAATTCACATTTTGTTTTAGAAGCGCAGCATACACCGCGCAGTACGGGAGAACGCGTTTACCATCGGGTTGACGGCAAAGACGCTTCCGGTACGGATGAATGGGTAAAATTAACAGGTCTATTTATGCTTGTCGAACCAAGCGATCATATTCTTATTCAAATATATAATGAAAACCCCACGGCGGAGTTTTTCATAGATGACTTTTCGGTAACGCCGCTGAGATATATTCCAGAGAACATAAAACGAAACACCGGCTTACCCTCGTTAAAAGATACGTACAAAGATTATTTCATGTTAGGTTCGATATTCATTGAAGAGGAGTTGTATGATGATCTCGGATTGGAATTTGTCAAACGACATTTTAACATCTTGACAATGGGTGAGCTAAAATCATATGCGTTAACATCAGGCAAAGGCCAGTATTCTTTCTCACATGTCGATGAGACATTAGATGTTATGAATAAAAACGATATTCTATTGCATGGGCACACTCTGATATGGGATCAGGCGTCAGCGCCTTGGTTAAATGAAAATTCAGACGGCACACCGCTCACTCGTGCTGAAGCGATAGCTAATATGACTGAATATATTAATACTGTAGCCGGACATTTAAGAGGGCAGGTTCTCTCTTGGGATGTTGTAAATGAGGCCTTTGATGCTTTGAAACAAGATCTTGCCATGCTCGTTGCACGGGACTGGAGAAATGGTCTGAAGTATAATTCTTCATGGTATCAGGCGTTCGCCAACGGAGCAGACAAAAGTAAGGGAGAGAGCGGAGCCGATTACATTGAATATGCTTTTAGGCTTGCGCGTGCCGCCGACCCTAGCGCGGTACTTTACTATAATGCCGACATGATGTATATGGCCAACTCATTATCACTTAAACAGTCGCATTATGTCGACATCGCGGTTATGGTCAAGGATATTAACGATAGGTGGCTTGCCGAAGGCAATACGCGCCTGCTTATAGAAGGTGTGGGCTTGCAAGGAGCACTCGTCGTGGGAACTAGCCCCGCCGATATGGAAGCGGCCATAAAATGCTTGATAGACACAGGCGTGGAAATCAGTATATCAGAAATACTTTTACCTCTGGATTTTCATTGGATTCCAAGCGCAGCTGCTAAGGAAATTACGCCTGAGTTACTGGAAAGACAGGCAAGGCTGTATGCGGAGTTGTTTATCATATATAAAAAGTACTCTGATAAGATAGCTCGCGTCAGCTTCTGGGGTGTCAATGATAGAAGCTGCTGGATGATGGCCCAATATCCTTTGCTTTTTGATGATTACTATAACCCTAAACTTGCCTACTTCGCCGTTGCCGACCCCGAAGGCTACCTCGCCGGCAAATTCAACACTGCCGAAAAGCGCCAAGCGTGGATAGACGCTGGGGGCAAGCATCCCGCCGATCCTTCAGACCCCCTATCAACCGCCAGTGACTGGGCGCGAGCGGACTTAACAACAGCAATTGCTAAGGGATTCATTCCGACAGACCTCCAAGGCAGCTACCAAAACACCATCACCCGCGCCGAGTTCTGCCGACTGGCGGTTAAGTGGCTTGAGTACAAGACAGGTAAACGTATTAACGTTTTGCTTTCTGAAAAAGGTTTGGAGTACAGACAGGACGCTTTCAGTGATACTACCAATCCAGAAATACTGGCGGCCTATGCGCTTGGTATTATTGGAGGCGCGATAGCGCCGACGGCGACGGCACCCGGCGTGTTCAACCCGAACAGCGGCTTTACCCGTGAGATGGCCGCGACATTGATTCGCAACGTTTGCAGAGAGGCAGGTATAGACATATCGAATGTTTCCGATCAAGGGTACACGGATATTAATAGCGCGGCGGACTATGCAGTGGACGGTATAAACTTTGTACGCGCAAACGGTATAATGGGCAGCACGAACACCAACCCGCTGACATTCAGCCCGAAAATATCGTACACACGGGAGCAGAGTATAATAACATTCAGCAACATCAAGTGACGGAGGTTAGTCAATGTCGATCACGCCAATGAAATTCGCTACCGTCGTCGGTCCGCTGGCCGACCTTGACGACGTTCTTTTGGAGTGCGTTGTAAACCATGAATTTCACCCCGAACCGGCGGCGCGGATAGCGAAGCGAATGAAAACGCTGCACAGCTTCGACATAGACAACCCGTATATCGACCTGTTAAGACAGGCAGAGACCGTTCTCGAGCGTATCGGCATACCGCTTGATTACAGCGGGTATTCAGCCGGCTTGCGGGATTATGACGAAATGAGCCGGTATATAGACGACGCCGCGCGGCAGTATAACTCTCTGTTAAGTAAGAAGGCCGAGCTGGAGAGCATAATCGGCGAGAGCGCGCAGATACTTACGCAGCTTGAGCATCTGCGCGGGCTTAACGTTGAAATCTCTGAGTTTTTCAAGGTGAAGTTTGTGAAGTTCAGGTTCGGCCACATGCCGCGTGATACTTACGACAACCTGATCCCCATGATAAACGAGCGCAGCGACGTGTTTTTCTTCCCGACAAGTATTGAAAGGGACGCCGTCTACGGCATGTACATGACGCCGCGCGGCTCTATGGAGCATATAGACTCGCTGTTCGCGTCGGTGCAGTTCATACGCACCCGCATATCGGACAGGGTACACGGCACCAGCGATCAGGCGGTGCAATTCATAAATCAGGAATCGGCGGACGCGCAAAAGGCGCTGAAGGCGCTGACAAAGGAGATCGCGGAGTTTAAGGACAGCCGGTCGGAAAAGCTGCTCGCAATATATTCTTACGTGCGGCTGATGAACGATTCGTATGATCTCAGGCGCTTTGCCGCGCATACGCACGACAGCTTTCATCTGGTGGGCTGGGTCCCCGAAAATGAATTGGGCGTCTTTACGGAAAATCTTAAAAAGAACAGCCCCGATTCCATTTTGGTCACGGAAGGGCCCGAGAACGTCGTGGACTACCGGCCGCCGGTCAAGCTGAGAAACAACGCGCTGTTCAGGGCGTTTGAGCCGTTTGTCAGCATTTACGGGCTTCCCTCTTACGACGAGCTTGACCCCACGCCGTTTCTGGCAATATCATACACGCTGCTGTTCGGCATAATGTTCGGGGACGTCGGGCAGGGGGCGGTGCTTGCCGCCGCCGGTCTGCTGCTGTATAAGTTCAAAAAGCTGTGGCTCGGGCGCGCCGCCGTTTTCTTCGGCATATCCTCCATGTGCTTCGGGTTTCTGTACGGCAGCGTTTTCGGCAGCGAGGATATTATACACGGCTGGGCGGTGCTGGAGGGCAACCACAGCGAGCAGATACTACAGTATTCAATCTATATCAGCCTTATCGTGCTGGTCTGCGCCATGCTCTTAAATATCTGCAACGGAATAAGGCAGCGCGACTATGTGAAAATACTGTTCGGGCCGAACAGTATCTCGGGACTTATATTCTACTTGGCGCTTATGGGGATAATGCTGCCGGTCATCGGCTTTGCCGTCCAACTGCTGCCTGTAGGGGTGTTCGCGCTGATTGCCGCGCTGCCGCTGCTGCTGTTGTTTTTCAGAGAGCCGCTGGGCAAATTGGCAGAGCGCCGCAAGGACTGGAAGCCGGACAGCGCGGGCGACTTCGTCGTAAGCAATTTCTTTGAGCTTATCGAGTTTTTGCTGTCGTATCTTACCAACACCATATCCTTTCTGCGTGTCGGCGCGTATGCCATAAGCCACGCTTCGATGATGGCGGTGGTCTATATGCTCACGGAAAGCGTGGGCGGCGGGCATAACATAGTCGGGCTGATACTCGGCAATATAATTATAATGGCCATTGAGGCGCTGCTGGTCGGTATTCAGGTGCTGCGCCTGCAATTCTACGAGGTGTTTTCGCGTTTTTATTCGGGCGCAGGACAGGCATACGCTCCGGTTATCATAGACTATAAGAAGAGCGTTTGACGCGGAGAGATATATGGAGGAGAAATATAAAATGAGTAACCCCTATGAAAAATGCCCGGCTTTTGAAACGAAGCATTTTCTTATCCGGCTTATACAGCCGGAAGACGCGGAGAACCTTATTGAATGTTATTCGGACAGGAAATCACAGGAACTGTTTAATGCCGATAATTGCACAGGCGATTTCTGTATGTACACATTAGACGACATGAAAGCGTGTGTCGGCGCGTGGCTGGAGGCGTATGAGCAAAAAGAATATATACGTTTCGCGGTTGTAGACCGATCGTCCGGCAAAGCCGTCGGGACAATCGAGATGTTTGGCGGAGCTACAGGCGTTTTACGAATTGATGTTGCGTCGTCTTATGAAGAGACAATTTATTTGGAAGAGCTGGTTAATGTGTGCGTCGAGAATTTCTATGATTTGTTCGCGGCTGAGGTAATCGCCACGAAAGCGGTTCCGAAAGCGCAAAGCCGTATAGCCGTTTTGCTCAAGGCGGGGTTTCGTTTAAGCGGCTTCAAGGGAAGAGAGCATTATTACCTGCGTTAGTAATCCCCGCCTTGTGCCTTGCGTCAATCCCTCACACAGCAGTGTGCGAAAAAATATATAATCAACCGAAAGGATGGTAATTTCCATGGAGTTCATTGTCCCGTTTCTGGCGGTGCTGTTCCTCATCGCTCCCCTTTATGTAATATACCGCCGCAAGGCTCAGGGGAAATCTGTAAGAGGCTCGCTTTATATTCAGATAGCGGCGTTTTTCGGGTTCCTCGTGCTGTCCACCATGTTCGGTATGGGGTCTACCGCCCTCGCCGCCGACACTGCCGCCGCCGCCGACAACAACTTCGGCATCGGGCTTATCGCCGCGGCGCTCAGCGTCGGGCTAACCGGCATCGGCGGAGGGATAGCCGTTTCGGCGAGCGCGACCGCCGCGATCGGCGCGATCTCAGAAAACGACAAGGTGTTCGGCAAGGCGCTCATATTCGTGGCGCTGGCCGAGGGCATAGCGCTTTACGGCCTGCTTATATCGTTCCAGATTCTGGGGCGGCTTTAGGCTTGACGTATGCGTTTCTTTTGCATTTCAGATAACGCCGATACGCTTACGGGTCTGCGTCTTGCGGGTATCGAGGGGAAACGCGTGTCTGAAGCGCCGGACGCGCGGGCGGCTGTCGCCGCCGCCGCCGCGCGCCCCGAGATCGGCGTGCTGCTGATAACGGAGAAGCTGGCGGCTATGTGCCCCGAGCTGATAAACGACCTGAAGCTGAGGAGTACGGCGAAGCTGGTCGTCGAGATTCCCGACAGCTTCGGCGCCGGACGGCCGCCGGACTCGATAACCCGTTATATTAGAGATTCTATCGGAGTTAAAGTTTAGTTACTAGTTAGTTACAAGTTACTAGTTACAAGAGGATGAGTATGAATCAATTAGAAAAGCTGAGGCGGTTTACCGACGCTATCGAAATGGACGCGCGGGCAGAGAGCGATATGCTGCTGGCCGACGCGCGGCGCGAGGTGAAGAGAGCGCTGTCCGCCGCGGAGGACGAGGTCCTTAACGAAACCTACCGGTTTATCAAGGACGAGGTCGCGCGTGAGCGCGCGGCCGTGGGCCGTGACGTATCGCGGCGCATGATGGAGAATAAGAACCGGCTGAACGCTCGCCGCGAGGAGATGGGCGGCGTTATCATGCGGCGCGTTGTCGAACGTCTTGAGGAGTATGTCAAAACCGAGGAGTATTTCGATTATCTGACCAAGACCGCGCTCGACATAATAAACGAGTTCGCCCACGCCGACACCGTGCTTTATCTCCGGCCCGACGATATGCCGCTCGCGCCGAGGCTGAGGGAGCGGCTGAAGGACGAGCGGTTCACCACTCTGGAAGGGCAGTTCAAAATAGGCGGCATCATGGGCGCCTGCCCCGCCGCGCATATACAGATTGACGCTTCGTTCGATACAAAGCTAAGCGAGCTTACGGGACATTTCGCCGAGATGTTCGGACTGCGGCTATCGCAATAAGAGGGTGTGACTATATGCCATATCAGATATACAGCGTAAACGGGCCGGTCGTGATAGTGCGGGGCGGGCGCGGCCTTGCCATGCACGAGATGGTGCATATCGGCCATGAACGCCTTTTCGGCGAGGTCGTCGGCCTGAAGGACGGCAATACCGTCGTGCAGGTCTATGAGGATACTCAGGGGCTCTCGCCCGGGCATCCCGTGACGGCGCTTGATATGCCGATGTCTATTCAGCTTGGCCCCGGGCTGCTCAGCAATATCTTCGACGGTATCGCCAGACCGCTGCGCGTTATCGCGGAGAAAACGGGCGATGTCATAGGGCGCGGCGTCAATATCCCGTCGCTTGACGGCGAGAGGAAATGGGATGTTTCCGTCAAAGTGAAAAAAGGCGACGTTCTCGCGCCCGGCGCGGTATATGCCGAGTGCCCCGAAACCCCGCTGATCACGCATAAATGTATGGTGCCGCCCGATCTCGCCGGAAAGCTCACGGAGGTAATGCCCGACGGGCAGTATACCGTAAACGAAACGATCGCCGTGCTGGAGGACGAAAAGGGAAAAACGCACAGGCTTGCGCTGGCGCAGATATGGCCGATACGCCGTCCGCGCCCCGTTGGAAAACGGCTGCCGGCCGACCGACCGCTTATCACGGGCCAGCGTATCGTCGATACGATGTTCCCGATCGCCAAGGGCGGATGCGCCGCCATACCCGGCCCGTTCGGAGCCGGCAAAACGATAACCCAGCACCAGCTGGCGAAATGGTCCGACGCCGACATCGTCGTCTACCTCGGCTGCGGCGAGCGCGGCAACGAGATGACGCAGGTTCTCGAGGAATTTACCGATATGAAGGACCCGCGTTCGGGACAGGCGCTGCTGGCGCGCACGACGCTGATAGCCAACACGTCAAATATGCCCGTCGCGGCGCGCGAGGCGTCGGTTTACACCGGCATGACAATCGCCGAGTATTACCGCGATATGGGCTATCACGTGGCGCTTATGGCGGACTCGACCTCACGCTGGGCGGAGGCGCTGCGCGAGATTTCGGGGCGGCTTGAGGAGATGCCCGCGGAGGAGGGCTATCCCGCCTACTTATCGTCGCGGCTGGCGGAATTTTACGAGCGCGCGGGCTATATTCAATGCCTGAACGGCGCCGAAGGCTCCGTCTCGGTCATCGGCGCGGTCAGCCCGCAGGGCGGCGACTTTTCCGAGCCTGTGACCCAGAACACAAAGCGTTTTATCCGCTGCTTCTGGGCGCTGGACCGCTCGCTGGCATACGCGCGCCACTTCCCCGCCATCAACTGGATAACAAGCTATTCGGAATACGCCGGCACATGCGCCAAATGGTATGACAGGGAGCTGGGGCACGATTTTGCCGAGATGCGCGTCAGGGCGCTGCGGCTCTTAGGCGAGGAATCCAAGCTGATGGAAATAGTCAAGCTGATCGGCGCCGATATACTGCCCGAGGATCAGAAGCTGGTAATCGAGGCGTCGAGGGTCCTGCGCCTCGGGTTTTTGCAGCAGAACGCCTATCACGCCACCGACACCTTTGTGCCGCTCGGCAAACAAAAGCTGATGCTTAAAACCATGCTGAGGCTTTATGACGGCGCGAAGCGGCTGGTCGAACACGGCATACCGCTCAGCCAGCTGAAAAGCACGGGGATATTCGACAGGCTTATACGTATAAAATACGACGTCCCGAACGACAGCCCCGAGATGTTCGGCGGCTATGACAGGGACATCGACGAATGTATCGCCAAGGTTTCGGCGGCAAACATATAAGCGGGAGGGCGCGTTTATGCGTGTGGAATATATCGGGTTAAAGGAGATAAACGGCCCGCTGGCGGTAGTCGAGGGCGTACGCGGCGTGGGCTATGATGAGCTTGTCAAGCTGACGCTTGACGGCGGGGAAACCCGCACGGGCCGCGTTATAACCTGTGAGGGCGACCGCGCCGTAATTCAGGTGTTTGAGGGTACGCGCGGCCTGTCGCTGGAAAACACGCGCACCCGTTTTTTGGGCAAGCCCATGGAGCTTGCGCTGTCAAAGGAGATGCTCGGGCGCGTTTTCGACGGCGCGGGCAACCCCATAGACGGGCTGGGCGAGCTGTATCCCGACGAGCGCCGCAATATTAACGGCGCGCCGATAAACCCCGTGTCGCGCAGGTATCCCCGCTCATGCGTATACACCGGCATATCCGCCGTGGACGGCATGTCCACGCTTATCCGCGGGCAGAAGCTGCCCATTTTTTCCGGCTCGGGCATGAAGCATAACGAGCTGGCGGCGCAGATAGTGCGTCAGGCCAAGGTAGGCGACGATTCGGATTTTGCCGTCGTGTTCGCGGCGATGGGCGTGAAAAACGACACCGCCGACTACTTCAAGCGCAACTTCGAGGAATCCGGCGCGCTTCAGCGCGTCGTCATGTTCCTTAACCTTGCAGGCGACCCGATCATAGAGCGTATCCTTACGCCGCGCTGCGCGATGACCGCCGCCGAGTATCTGGCGTTCAGGCGCGGTATGCATGTGCTGGTCATCATGACGGATGTGTCTTCGTACTGTGAGGCTCTGCGCGAGTTCTCCGGCTCTAAGGGCGAGATACCCAGCCGCAAGGGCTATCCCAGCTATCTTTACAGCGACCTCGCGTCGATTTACGAGCGCGCCGGAATGATAGACGGCAAGCCGGGCTCCGTTACGATGGTGCCGATACTCACCATGCCGAACGACGATATAACACATCCTATTCCCGACCTGACCGGCTATATCACCGAGGGGCAGATCGTTTTGGACAGAAGGCTGGACCAAAACGGAGTATACCCCCCGATCGCGGTGCTGCCGTCGCTCTCGCGCCTGATGAAAGACGGCATAGGCAAGGGTTACACGCGTGAGGACCACCCCGCGCTGGCCAACCAGCTGTTCGCCTCTTACGCGAGGGTGCAGGAGGCGCGGGCGCTCGCGTCGGTCATCGGCGAGGATGAGCTTTCGGAGCTTGACAAGCGGTATATAGAATTCGGGCACAGGTTTGAGAATGAGTTTATAACGCAGGGCGCGGAGAGTGACCGCTCGATAGACCAGACGCTGGAAACAGGATGGCAGGTTTTGGGCGCGCTGCCACATGAGGAGCTGGACCGCGTGGACGCGGTGCTGCTCAGGAAATACTACGACCCTGAAAATATGATAGACGGAGTTGGAGCGCTTGCCGAACGTAATACCAACTAAAGGTAACCTGATGACGACCAAACGCTCGCTTCAGCTTGCGGGCCTTGGTTTCGAGCTTATGGACAGGAAACGCGGCATACTTGTACGCGAAATGATGAAGATGATCGGCGCCGCTAAGGATATCCAGGGGCAAATTGATTCCACGTTCACGCGCGCGTATGAGGCGCTGCGCGACGCGAATATAAGTCTGGGCATCTGCGACGAAATCGCCCAAAGCGTCGAGATTGACGACTCGGTGCGGCTGCGCTTCCGTTCGGTTATGGGCGTGGAGATACCTATAGTCGGCATGGACGAAGAGGAACCGGCCGCCGTGCCATACGGGTTCGCGTTCGCAAACACCACGCTCGACCGCGCCTATTATGAGTTTTGGCGCGTAAAGCTGCTGATATGCCGTCTGGCCGAGGTGGAAAATACCATTTATCGTCTGGCGGTGGCCATCAAAAAAACGCAGAAGCGCGCCAACGCGCTGCAAAATATAATCATTCCGAACCTCACGTCGGATGTGAAATATATCACCGACGCGCTGGAGGAAAAGGAGCGCGAGGAGTTTATAAGGCTGAAGGTAATAAAAGCGAGAGGGGATTGAAAATCAATCCCCTCTTGCTTTTATGATATTTCCCTGATTTTAGCGTACATTTTCATATCAAGCAGCTGCCCGTTTTTGATCGCGTGCCACCGCAGGGTCCCCTCAAATTGAAACCCCGCTTTTTCAAGCACACGGCAGGACGCCGCGTTATTAGCGTAAGGCTCGGCGAATATCCTGACAATATCCGTGTTCTTAAACACATAGCCGCACATCTGCCGGACGGCCTCGGAAGCGATTCCCCTGCCCCAATATGGCTCGGCGATATAATAACCCAGCTCGCCGGTCAGACGATGGACATTGTCCTTACGGTACACGCCGATACAGCCCACGACCTTGCCGTCGCAGCAAATCGCAAAGATATACCGCGAGTCCTTTTCGCCGTTCAGTACAAAGCCGATAAACTCCTCCGCGTCCTTTTCGGTATAGGGGAACGGCAGCCCGTCCCGCAGATTATCCATCACCTTTTTGTTGTTGATCGCCTCTGCTAAAGCGGGCGCGTCGTCAATTTTCCATTCGCGTAAAGCCACTCCCGATTGTCCCGTCATATTTCTACACCTCTAAAGAATTGATAAGCTATTTTATATACGAACGGCCGCGCTTTGTCAAGTGTATACAAAAAAATATAAACGGGCGGCAGAATTCCGCCCTCCGCTTGACTTGTACGGCTGCGGCGTGCTATACTGGCTGCGGCGCGAAAATATACATATGGAGGAAAAAATAAATGCTTATACCAGCTGTCCACTTTCCGAACGGGACTTGTGCCGAGGCTATTAGCTTCTATCAGGAGGTTTTCAACGCGAAAGTCATAAGTATCAGCTATGAACGCGACGCCCCGCCTGATTCCGAACACGCCGTTTCTTCCGCGGGGAAAAGCCGTGATAACGTTATGCACGCGGAGCTTATCATATCCGGCGCCCGCGTCAATATGGCCGATGGGACGGAGGGCATTTTACCCGGGGATATGTTTTTGTTTAATGTGTTTCTTGATTCCGCCGGCGAGGTTGCCGGCGCGTTTGACCGGCTAAAGGAAGGCGGGCAGGTTTTGACCGAGCTGGGGCCGCAGTTCTGGACGCCGCTGTACGGCGCGGTCAAGGATCGTTTTGGTATATGCTGGCAGATCATGGCGAACGCGTAATTTAAGAACGGAGGGTTAAAAGATGAAAGATAAACGGGTTATTTACATCACTCAAACGGCGGTCATGCTCGCGCTCTTGATCGGGACGCAGTATTTCACGCGCTCATTCGGGCAGTTTGTCACAGGCTCGCTTGTGAACTTTATACTGCTGGCAAGCACTTTTCTGATAGGGATACGCGGCGGGCTGGCGGTAGCCGTGCTGTCGCCGTTTTTGGCGTTTCTGGCGGGTATCGGCCCGGCGTTTATTCAGATTACGCCGCTTATGGCCGCCGGAAACACGGTTTTGGTCATAATCGCGCAGCTCGTGCGAAAGAATATGGCGGGCAAAAGCATCAAGGATGTCGTCAGCGCGGCGGCAGGGCTTATCGCGGCGGGCGCGGCGAAGACAGGATTCCTATGGCTGGGGATCACCGTGATCGTTTTGCCGCTGATACCGGGGCTGAATGAAAGGCAAATCGCCGTCATAAGCGCGGCGTTTTCGTGGCCGCAGCTGGTGACGGCGCTGATCGGCGGCGCGCTGGCGATGCTGATTGTGCCGGTATTAAAAAAGGCGATAACAAAAAGCGAATAATTTTTCAAAAAACACTTGACTCTGACACCGTGTCGCACTCTATTATCAGGTTAAGGAAAAGAAAAGAGGCTTGAAAATGGAACTTCAGACAATAAGTCAGGTGTCAAAGGGTTATGGCGTTTCGCCGAGAATGCTGCGCTATTACGAGCAGACAGGGCTGATACAAAGCTTGCGGAAGGACGATTACGCGTACAGGGTTTACGATGAAACTGCGGTAAACCGTCTGCGGCAGATCATCGTTCTGCGCAAGCTGCGCGTGCCCGTAAAGCAGATAGCGGACATACTGAACAACAGCGGCGCGGCGGAAACCGTGGAAATTTTCAGACAGAACATAAGCCGGCTTGACAGGGAGATCACCGCGCTGTCCACCGTCAGGTCAATACTGAAGCGCTTTGCCGATGAGTTAAGCGAAAAAGCGAATATCAGCCTGAATCTTGGCTTGCTTGGCGATGAAGCTGTTTTTTCCGTTGTCAATTCTCTCTCTTTTTCCGACAATAAAATAGAAAAGGAGAATCTGTCAATGGAAGAACTAAGCAGAGCGAACGCGAGCCTTAGCAAGCTGACGGACAGAAACGTGCGTATCGTCTATATCCCGGCGTCGGACGTGGCGGCGTATCAGTACGAGGGCGACAATCCTGAGGGGCATGTCGGCAAAGTTGTCCAAGGGTTTGTAAAAGAAAGCGGCTTGACGGGAATCAAGCCTGATCTGCGGCATTTCGGGTTCAACGCGCCGAACCCCAAGGACGAAACAGGCGCGCACGGCTACGAGATGTGGGTGACGATCCCCGACGGGTTTGACGTGCCCGTGCCGCTGGTCAAGAAGCGCATGGACGGCGGCCTGTACTGCGCGCACATGATACCGATAGGCGCGTTTGACGAGTGGGCGCTGCTGTCGAAATGGCTGGAGGAGAACGAAAAATATGAGTATCGCGGCGCGGGAAAGCCCGATAATATGTTCGATTCTCTGGAGGAGTGCATAAACTATATCGGCCATATCGACGACAAAGACTGGGGCGACGGCGTACAGCTTGATCTGCTGATACCGGTTAAAGAACGCGGCAAATAGAAAAGCGGCGGGCGGGGATAAAACCCCGCCCGCGTTTTAAGATTTATTGCTTTACATTTCTATCAAGATGTCGTTTTCGTCTTTCAGCGCAGAATCGGGAATAAATATCCCGTCCAGCTTTTGCCCGTTGACCGTCACGCTCTTAACGCCGCTCTCGTTTCCGTCCGGGTTGGATACTTTTATGTTCAGCGTCTTGCCGCGCAGCTTTTTCGCCATGCTCCAGTCCTTCCACTCACCCGGGATTGACGGGCTTACGACTATTCCGTCCGGCTTCGGGCGCAGCCCGAGTATTCCCTCGACAGTACCCACCATGACGGTAGACGCGGTGCCGGTGAGCCAGTGTACATGGGCGCGTCCGGCAAAGGGGCTGTCCCTGCCCTCGATGTTCTGCCCGTGTACATACGGTTCCATAACGCGCTTTTCGGCGGTTTCGTTATAGGTCGCCGGGCTTGCCTCGCGCCAGTATTCATACGCCCTGTTGCCGCGCCCCATGAGCGCCTCGGCGAGAATCGCCCAGCCCTGTGAATGTGAGAATATGCCGGAGTTCTCTTTGATTCCCTTGTTAAAGCAGACCGCCAGCGCCCCGTCGAACGCGTGCTTGTGGTAAGCCGGATACATGAGCATGATGCCGTACGGTGTGTTTAACTCCCTGTACACGGAATCCATGGTCGTGATCCCCCGCTCAGGAGAGGAGGCGCCCGAGATAACGCCCCATGATTGCGGGTTGAGCCACATTGACGCCTCGGGGTCGCCGCGCTTGCCGATTATTTCGCCGTCCTCGCGGAAGCCGCGGATCCAGCGGTCGCCGTCCCAGCAAAGGCTGTCGATTTTCTCTTTCGTATCGCAGATTGTCTTATCCAGCCAAGCGGCGTATTCGCCGTCTTTTTTCATCTCGGCGTAATCTTTGAGGATACGCAGGGCGTAGTAGAACTGGAACAGCACAAAGGTGGATTCGCCTTTCTTGCCCAGACGCAGGCAGTCGTTCCAGTCGGCGTGCAGGCCGGCTGGCATACCGTGCGAGCCGAGGTTGTTCATTGAAAACTGTATGGCGCGTTTCAGGTGTTCGTAAACCGAAGCCTTTTCGTTTTTGTCGGCAAACAGGACGGGGTGGTCGAGGAAAGCCGTTTCGCCCGACTCGTCGATGTATTTCTTGACAGTCGGGAACAGCCAGAGGGCGTCGTCCGCGCGGTAGCTCGGGTGTCCGGTTTCTTTTATGTAAGAGGCGTCGTCGGGTGTGTTCTCTTTGCCGGGGGTATGGTCGTACTTCACCAGCGGCAGCCCCGCGCCGTTAGACACCTGCGCGGAGAGCATGAACTCGATTTGCCGACGCGCCATATCGGGGGCGAGATGGATTATGCCCTGAATATCCTGCACCGTGTCGCGGTAGCCGTACCCGTTGCGAAGCCCGCAGTATTGGAAGGACGCGGCGCGCGACCAGATGAAGGTGATGAAGCATTGATAGGCGTTCCATACGTTGACAATGTTGTTGAATTTTTCGTCCGGCGTTTTTACCTGTAGATTGTCCAGCTTGCTGTGCCAGTATGTTTTTAGCTCCGCAAGCTCCGCGTCGGCGCGACCGGGGCGCTTATATCCGGCTATCAGCTCCGCGGCTGCGGCCTCGGGCTTGGCGCCGAGTATGTATATTATCTCCTTTGTTTCGCCCGGGGCCAGCGTCAGGTCGCTCTGCAAGGCCCCGCAGGAGTTGCCGTTGTAGTTGAGGTCGTTTTTAAGCCCTTCGGCGATACCGGCGGGATTGTGATAGCCCTTATAAGCGCCGACAAATTTGTCCCTGTCGCCGCAATAGGCCGTTATATCCGCGCCAACTGCGCCGAAGAAGCGCTCTTTGTCGGGGTCCTCGAAGTGCTCGTTGAATTTTTGCAGGATGAACCCGTTTTTATAATAGGTTCTGGATATAAAGAGGGTGTATTGCAGGTTGACCTGATCCTGTTCATAGTTCGGGTCGTTGGTGAACTCCGCGTAGCCGGTGACGGCCAGCTTGCGCGCCTTATCGCCGTCATTGGTGACTTTGAGCCGCCAGACCTCGTATGTGGCGTTCAGCGGCACATAATACAGCGTTTCGGTTTTGACGCCGCTGTATTCGGAGCTTATGACGGTATACGCGGTGCCGTGGCGGCATTCGGATTTATAGACATCCAGCGGCTTGGCGACCGGCATCCACGAAGCCGACCAGTAATCGCCGCTCTCAGCGTCGCGTATGTAGATATACCGCCCCGGCTGATCCGCCGTCACCGAATTGAAACGGTAGCGGAGAACGCGCCCGTTGGCGCCAGACTTGACGAAGCTGTAGCCGCCCGCGTTGTTTGAGATGATCGCGCCGTATTCAGGCGAACCGAGATAGTTGGCCCACGCCGACGGCGTCGCCGGATCGGTGATGACATACTCCCTGTTTTTCAGGTCAAAGTGTCCGTATTGCATATTTGCCCTCCTTATTTAGAGAAAAAAATATGGAGCTTCCAACCGGATTCGAACTGGTGACCTCGTCGTTACCAAGGAAACAGGACAACTGCCCTTATGCGTATGGCAAGGATTAGAATGCACCAAATGTCTACATCCTCAATAATGAAAGCGCATGAACCGTCATTACCTGCACGATGAAAACGACGGTGTGCGGGTCTACTTGTCAGCAGGTTTTATAGCGGATTCTAAGCTAAAAAAATATAGCTCAAGAAGTAGTATAGCACAAATCAAGGACTGATGCAATCATTTTTTAACTGCATCTGCTTTGATTTCGAAAATTATTCTAAAAAGACCGGAGCATCCGCATATGTGTTTGCTTCGGTCTTTTTTTGTGCGAGGAGGTGAACATCATAAACCCTATGAGCTTCGATTACTACTACGGTGCGGAGGCCGAGTAGTTCGCGTTCTATCGCATTCCCCGGGCGCTGATGACGGCGCTGAGTATCCGGCGGAAGTGGTCAAAAGCAGACTGCTGAAACTGGACTCATCGCATTTTGAATATGTGCTGGACTGCATGGCCAAAAACACAACCAAGGTTCGCAACATCAATAACTACCTGCTTGCCTCCCTGTATAACACACCCGCCACCATCGACATCTTTTACCGTGCCGAGGTAAACCGCGATATGTTTGGCGCTCATTAAACGCATTATGGGTAAAATGCGTTTTTTCAAGAAAATACGTTTTATGAAATGGAGAAATTAACGATGCCCAAAAACAGAAAGAACCCGAAAGAGCCTCTGGCACCGCAGTCTGCCGCGTTCCTCGAAATACTGACAGACCGCGGTATCGTTGAAGACGATAAAATCAACGATGAAAAGATCCGGCAGGCAGATAAAGAAAAGAAGCGCCGTATGTTTCACAACACACAATTGCTTCTCCAGCATTACCGGAAAAGCTCTCCCATACACAGATATTATACAGATTGGACATATCGACCCTGCATTATTATCGGTTGAGACACCAGACGGTCAACATTCTATCTATCCGGCTCTGGGCGGCGCCGGCCGCCGAATTGGATTCATGGCTTGATGTCTTAACTATTTTGGAAAACTTGTAGGTATATGCAAATGACGGCGATGATAATTTGCAAGGTTAACAGCACCAGCACACCTATCTTGAATTTCATAGGTCTTGTTTTGTGGCGGAGCAGGCGTATTATCTTTCCCATATCGTAACCTGAACGCTGTCGCCCGGCTGCTTGCCGATTTTAGCGCGGATGTCCTTGCGGATTCCGATTATGCAGCAAACTGAACCGTCCGCGTTTTTTTACGCCCATGTTGACGATGCTCCCGTCGTATGCCGTTCTGTCAAACGTGGCGTTAACCTTGACCCGCCCTTTGCCGAACTCTGCCCTTATATCATATGGGAACACGACGAACGCGCCGTCCTGATCGGGAACCTTTTGGATTACCGCTTCGTATTCATAGATTTTACCGTTCTGTTCATCTGCCTTTTTTGCGCCCTCGATGCATGACAGCCGCCAAGCCGTCATATCCGCTATCAGCTCATAATCAATCGGCCTGTCATATGGAAACTGCACCGCGCCTTTTGTTTTGCGATACCCTTCAAGCCTTTCCTCAAACGGGGCAAGGGACAAATCACCGGGATAAATCCCTATGTGCTTTTTGAACGCGGCGAAATGGATGAGATTCTCGCCCTGCCAAAAGGTCGGCATATTCCACGATATTTTCTCCGTGGCGTTCGGAGCCGCTCCGCGTATGGTTTCGCGGACTTTTTGGAGAATCGGCCGAATCTCGTCGGGCTGGCCGGCTATATAGGTATCAACCGTGCCGACTTTGCCGCAATAGTGGTCTTGGTTTTTGTTTTTGAACTCCCTGCCGCATTTTTCACATTTCCACATCATAGAGTCTACCTTTCATTCTTCAACAAACAAATGCCCTGCGTCATAGTGCCCATCGGGCAGTAAACGCAAAATGTCCGCGGCCTGAATATCAGCATAGTTACAAGCCCAAGTATCGTTGAGGTCAGCATTGTGCCGTAAAAGCCAAAGGCAAAACGCGCAGCCCACGCGGATACATAGGATATGTTTACCCAATGCCACGGCACTTGAAACGTCCATAAGAGCGTGATTGTTTTGCTGAGTTCAGCGCCGGCAAAAACACTGCAAACGGAATATATCATCAGTCCGAACATGGTCATAAAGAAAGTCAGGAAACCGTATCTGAACCACTTGGAACGCAAAAACCTGAACGGATTTCGTTTGAGCGACAGCTTGCTGCCAATCAACCCGAACAACTGCCCTTTGCCGCAATATTTTCCGCAGTAGGATTTATTGCCGCCGAAAATCGCCATCATCAGCGGGGTCATCATAAAAATCAACCCGAGCCAAGCGAACAGGATGTTGAAAAAGCCCAACGCTATGTAGAGCAGTTCCCCGATCCACAAAAAATCATACCAACGCTTCTTCTTCAATTTGCTCTACCTCCCTTGCGGTAATCTCTATCACGCAAGCCGGACAAATGACGGCGCATTTCCCGCAACCGGCACAAGCTTCACCTACCTTAGCATATTTCCCCTTATGTGCGGTCATAGCGTCAAGAGGACACACTTTCACGCAGCATCCGCAGGCGACACACTCCTTTGACACGGCGGCGATATTTTTACTGGCCATTTTTCATTGCCCCTTTCTTTTTAGTTAGGCTGGTTATTCAGATGGTATTATCAACGGTATGATATTTATGACCGGCTCTTCGTATGGGTGGATTTCTTTGACAGCCCGGATGGTTCGTTCAAGATTTTCAAGGGAACAACAGACCTCAACCTTGTATTCATCCTGTATACAGATGACGCCGATTTCGCCGATATGAGGATTGGCTCCCTCCAATGCTCTCCACGAACCCCTGACACGGCTGTAACTGAGTACACTGTCGTAATTTCCAAAAGCACCCGCGCCAACTGAGCGCAGCGTATTCCTAAGCTGTTCAAGTTCCTAGAGGGGAATGAATATTTCCAGCTTGACCATTGACATTTTGTTGCCCTCCTATACTACAGCGTTCAGCGTTTCTCCGATGCTGTGCCGGATTATCATGTCAGCATATTCGTCATATAGGGTCTCGGACTTGTTTATCAGTATGAGCTTATCCCCGCCGTAATAACGGATCAGTCCTGCCGCCGGATAGACGTTCAACGATGTGCCGCCGACAATCAAAACATCCGCTTCCCGGATAGCCGTTGCTGCTCTTTCCATAATGCTTTCATCCAAGCCTTCTTCATACAGAACGACGTCGGGTTTGATTGCGCCGCCGCAACGACAGTGAGGAATACCCTCCGCTTGGATCACCGCTTCAAGCGGATATGATTTTTCACACGCTGCACAAAAGTTGCGATAGATTGAACCATGCAACTCCAATACATTGATGCTTCCGGCAGCAGAGTGCAACCCGTCTATATTCTGCGTGATGACTGCTTTGAGCTTACCCTGCAGTTCAAGCTCTGCAAGAGCAATATGCGCTTTGTTCGGCTTGGCGTTGGGGTGGATCATCTTATCACGGTAAAATCGGAAAAACTCGCTTGTGTGATGGTCAAAGAAGCTACGGGACAATATCGTTTCCGGCGGGTGTGCGTATTGGGTGTTATAAAGACCGTCGGCGCTCCGAAAATCCGGGATGCCGCTTTCTGTGGACACTCCCGCACCGCCGAAAAAGACTATGTTGTCCGAGTTTTGCAGGATGTCTTTTAAGTGTAAGATAGTATCTGCCATATTAGGCGGGATTGGGTTCATATCATCAGTCCTCCGGTTGTTAGTTTACTTTCGCGCCGAATGGCATAAGGGCCAGTTTCGCTATCTGTGAATAACCCCGCCCCAGTCAATCCCAATCCTCCCGCGATAGTCTGCTTTGCAATGCTTTCAGCTTTCTCTTTCTCGCCGCATAATCCGGCAGAATCTTCTCAACCACCGCCCAGTAACGAGCCGAATGGTTATGCTCCTTAATATGGGCCAGCTCATGCACGACGACATAGTCAATCACATCGTCGTCGGCCATAATAAGCCGCCATGAGAAGTTTACGCTGTTTTTCCCGGAACACGAACCCCAGCGAGTCTTTGCGCTTGTTATTCTGATAGCGGTTGGGGTGACATTCATGCGCGCCGCGTATTCGGTGACTTTCTCGTTTATAATGCGCTTCGCTGCAGACTTATATGTTTTTATGACCGCGCTTTTTATATCATCCGGCGTCAGTCCCGGCGGGATATAGAGGCAATCGCCGTCAAAACCGGCGCGGGTTCCTTCTTTGGCGATTATCGGATACGGCTTGCCGCGAAGAATTGCCGTGCCGCCGTAGTTTAACGCGAAAGCAGACTTTTCATCGTTACGCTGCTCCCGGCGTGCAAGGTGCGTTTCAATCCACTTTTCTTTTGACTGAACGAATCTGGCTATATCCTTCTTCGGCGCTTTTAACGGCGCACGAACTTCCACCGCGGCGTCTTTCGTTATATGTATGGCGATGGTTTTGCGCCTTGACCGGATAAGGGTGTATGGAATCATATCTTCGTCGCCGCTTTCTTCATAAATCGTCCCGTATCCACAACCATGCGGGTGTGCTTGCCTTTGCCAATTACACCTACATTGTCGCTTGCGGTGACGGCAAACTCTATTTTGCGACCGAAAACAAGCTCGACCGTGGCTGTCGCGGTAATTTCCGCTCCGATCGGGCTGGCGGCGGTATGTTCCACGTTGATGAGACTGCCTACTGAGGTTTGCCCGTCATCAAGGCAATCGGCAAGACATTCGCAGGCGGCAAGCTCCATCAGGGCGACCATCGACGGTGTAGCAAACACGGGCAATGACCCGCTTTTCATCGCGATGGCCGTATTGGATTCATCAACTGCAACACAGACGCTTACGGTTTTGCCAAGAACGAGTGTCGTTTCGGGCAGCCCGCCCTGGACAGCGAGCACACCCGCCACGATATGCTTACAGAGCGAGCCGCCCTGCGCGGCACCGCAGTGGCAGAACCAGTTTTCCAAGTCCTGCCCGTCGTGGGTAAAGTGAAACGAACATCTGCGCGGGTTGGTTTTATCGGCCACGTCTGCGATATAGCCGATATTATCGTCGTAATAGGTTTCCACTTTATTGCCGTTGAAAAGTTTTATACCGGTCTTGATGGCGTTGACCTCATGCCGTCTGCTCTCAAGGGTCGCCAGTATTATCTTGGGTTCCATTGTTGGCCTCCCGCATTATATTATTTTTCATTTTGCAGCCGTTTCTCCGCAGTCAGCTCGCTGCCGGTTTTCACCGCGTCAATACCGTATTTGCGTTGAAGTTCCATCATAACGGCAGCTATCCTGCCGTCCTTTTCGCTCGCGGCTACGTCGAACAACGTCATTTGCTGGGCTGCGTCATCCGTAAATCCGCTGAGGGTAATCCCGATTAACCGAACCGGCTGCTTTTCGATTTTATCTAGCAAAGCGGCGGCTGTCTTGTAGATGTCGCCGGCTCTGTTTGTCGGTTCACCGCTTTTGGAGCGGGTGATTTTCTTAAAGCCTTTATATGTGATTTTCAGCGTAACCGTTCGGCAGTATGTTCCCTTCAGGCGGATGTGGTAGCTGAGTTCTCTTGCGATGAGACGGAGTACGTCTTTCAGATATTCGAAGTCGGTTATATCCTGCTGGAAGGTTGTCTCGGTTCCGTAGGATTGCGATTTCGAAGGAACCGCCACCACACGGTCGTCGTTGCCCTCCGCAAGGTCAACAATGTATTTACCGTGATTGCCGAGAGTGCTAATGACTGTTTGCCGGTTATTGTATATGTCCCGCACGGTGCGGACACCGATATTGTTCAGCTCCGCTTCGGTTTGCGGGCCTATGCCGTATATCACCCGAACGCTCCGGTCGATGATAAGACTTCGTAATGCTTCGGCAGTAGGTATCTCATAGAATCCGTCTGGCTTTTTCTCCTCGCTGGCGAGTTTGGCGGACATGATGGAGTACCCTACACCCACCGAGCATGGAAGCCCTGTTTCCTCCCGAATCCTGCGCTTGATCTCCTGCCCGATATTTGCCGCGCTGCCGAAGATGCCGAGGGATCCTGTAACATCGAGAAACCCTTCGTCCAAAGAGATGTATACGCTGAAGACCACATCATCGCCTTTGAAAACGGCGTAAACACTGGGCTTATCAAAAATGTTGCTCACATAATTTTAATCTCTATCATTTATTTGGTATACTATCCAAAACAGAAAGGATGGTGTCCAAATGAAAAACGAAATAAAAACTACGGCAATAACCCGGTTAGGTATGTCTGCATTGGAAGCGAGGGGAGGTTACAGCAAATTAACGCTTCTCAAGCATCAAGATGCTTATCGAAGGCTACAAAAGTATTGCACAACTATAGGCACTAATAAGTATTCAGAAACTATTGGCCAGCAGTTTCTCGAATTTGTTCAGAGTCATAATCCTTCGCTGAGCAGTTCAATGCTTACACATTACAAAAACGGCATAAATAAATTTAGATTGCTTATTGTTGAACGTAGAATGGAAACCGCGAAAACGAAAAACACTCGATTACAAGAAATCCGGCTATGACGGACTAATCCGCGAATATGAAGATTATTTGCTCAGAACAGACAGAACCTTCCAACGTATTCGCAAACTTGTACGAATGGTTGCTGAATTTTTAGAAATGTTTGAGCGGCATGGGTGTTTGCAAACTGATTCAATTACTGTGGCTATGATTCTAAAAGGCTTTAATCAGGCAACAGATAAAGTCAACTTTCGCAATGCGATCGGAACTTTTTTTCGATATGCCTATAACCGCAACATGACAAGATCCAACCTAAAGCATTTAATTCCAACGGTAGTTCGTCACAATGGCGTTCCGTCAGTATATTCCCCTGAGGAGGTTGAACAGTTACTCGCTTCTATCGACCGCACAACGAAGCTTGGAAAACGCAATTTTGCAATCATTCTGATAGCGTCACGCTTGGGACTGCGGGCATCGAACATTTCCAATCCCCGATTTGGCGACCTTAAAGCAGAAAAGATAGAAATCCTGCAGTATAAAACAAAACACCCGTTGACAACAGTGTTGCTAAGCGAGGTAAAAGAAGCTGTCTGGGACTATATTGACCATGGTAGGCCACAATTTTCCAATCCTCATATATTTCTTAATTACGGCGGCTACGGTGTAATTAAAGCCAGTAGCATATATGCAATGACCCGTCGCGCATTCAAAAATTCCGGGATTGACTGCGGCACCCGCAGAATGGAACCGCACTCCTACGCGCCAGCCTCGCTACGGCATTGCTGTCAGAAGGCAATGATTATCTTACCATACAAAAGGTGCTCGGTCAAACAAATATTCAATCAACCAAATTTTACGCAAAAGCCGATATAGAACAACTTCGAACTCATGCCATTCCTGTTCCAGTCCCATCATATAACTTCGCAGCATTGCTAACAGGGGAGGTTTACACACGATGAGCAAATATATCTATACCGGATTTTTCAAGAATGAAATGACAGGATTCATAGAAATGCGAAAAAGCCAAGGATTTGAGAATAGGCACAGATCCACTCTGGAATCGCTGGATAAATTTTTAGCTTCATAAAATATAGCCGAAAAAATCTTACTGCAAAAATTATTGATAATTGGCTTACATATGTTTGTAAGGGGCAGAGTACAAAGACAACAAACAATTATTTGGGGTATTACAGTTCATTTGCAAAATATTTGCATAAACTCGGTATTGATGTGTTTGTTCCTGAATATTTGCGAGAACACAGCTTTTATGTTCCATATATATTTTCTGTTCAAGAGATAGAAGATATTTTCGCTATTGCCGACAACATAAAACTGAGTAGCTATGTTACTCCACAGGTTCAGATTTAGGAGGATATGCTCCCATAACCCTTCATCACGCCACCGCAGGAAGTTGTTGTACCCCGTTTTCCTTGGACCATAATATTCAGGCAAATCTCGCCATGGTGCGCCTGTTTTGAATATCCACAGCATGGCTTCCACCAATTCCCGCGCGTCTTTGCGTGGTCGGTCCTTCTTTCCTTGCTTTTTCACCAAGGCTTCTATCCGGTACCTTTCTTCTTTTGTTGCTCTATGTCGTCTTTTCATACCACTTAGTATACCTTACTTTAGACTTTTGGGACACGCCCTAATATCTAAGACACGGGCAATATCACGTATTCCGCTGCCATTCAAAGACATCTTAACTATCATCTGTTTCGTTTCGAGTTTCGCGCCGTTACTAAGATACTCACGCTGAAATGTTCTTCCACATTTCTTGCACTTGCAACGTGGGGTTCCGTTTGCCTGTTTCCCCATTTTGACTACTTCTTTACTATGGCAATGGATGCAACAGACTTCTGTTGCCACCATCAAAAATCACCTCTACGCCGAGTATAACAGAGCCTCTTATATTATGCCAACTACTTTGATGCATGACCAAATTTATGAACAAAACGCATGAACCCCTGTAAGCATTGAACGGCGCAGCTGAGATGGTTTTGTCTATCATTTCGAAAATGGACGAAACCCCGAATTGAACAAAATTATTTTTTTGATGAACAAAATCCACCCTCGATTTTAGGTTGGGTTTTGTTCATCAAAATAGTTATCGCTTGTTTTTCCGATTCACCCAATCTACTGACAAATCCATAGCGGCACGGCAGGCGTTGGTTTGATCCAGAGTGTTGAGCATTACGAAATCATGTATGATGCCCTCCATCCGGGCGGCGGTCACGTCAACACCGGCTTCCCTGAGTTTTACGGCGTATGCTTCGCCCTCATCGCGCAGAACGTCAGCCTCACCGGTCAACACCATAGCGTCCGGCAGACCGCGCAACTGCTCCAATGACGCCCGCAGAGGGGATGCGGTGATTTCATTGCGATCCTTTTCGGAGGTCGTATACTGATCCCAGAACCACATCATCCCTTGACGATTCTGCTTGCTTTAGTTCTGCATACATTCGCGGGTGATTACAGATAATAACTTATATATTTGCGGGAGGAGAATCCAAATGAACAAAGAACCTATCGAAAAACAACTGCCGTCAACACCGGATAACGCCAAGCACAAATCACGTCAAGTCAAGAAAAAGTCCGGAGATGTAGCTCAAAGCGGTAAGCCAAAGAGCAATTCAGGAGGTTGATTCCAATGTCTGATAGAATAAGACTCGGCGTTATCGGAACCGGCATGGCATGGGAACGGCTGCATTGGCCGGCGCTCTCTAAGCTCTCAGACAAATACGAAATTGCCGCTATTTGCAACAAAACGATTGAGAAAGCGCAAAACTTCGCAAATACTATATCCCTGCCGCCCGACAGGGTGTATTCAGACTATCGTGAAATGCTCAAACGGGACGACCTTGACGCCGTTGATGTTCTCGTACCCATCAGCGAGAACTTCGAGGTGGCACGGGATGTGCTGAACAGCGGGCGTCACTTGATTGCCGAAAAGCCTTTCGCCTCAACACCCGAAGCAGCAAAGGAGTTGATTGCGCTCAAAAACAGCAAGAACCTGACGGTGCTTGTTGCCGAGAACTTCCGTTATGATGAGGAAAACATCATCATTAAACAACTCCTGACCGACAAGACGCTGGGTGAGGCGCTGGGATTCCTCCAAGTGACCGGCGCGGACTTTGAAACGGAACAAACCGGCGACACCTTCGCCGCCAAGGAGTGGCGTCAGCACCCGGCTTTTGAAGGCGGCATATTTTTGGACGGCGGCATCCACGACATCGCCCGGATGCGCTTCCTATTCGGTGATGTCGATACCGTTTCCGCCGTTGGGCTTCCGCACGACAAGGATTACTGCCCCTATGCGGCAATCTTCGCGCTGCTGCGCTTCAAGTGCGGTCTTGCGGGTCAGTACAGCTATTATTCAGCTATCAGGGAGTTGAACAAGCCGCCGGTCGGTTTGCGAGTTTTCTGCGCTGAGGGTGAGATTTACCTCGAAAGCAAGGACTGCGGCAAGGTTAGGATTTTCCGCAAGGACGGAACAAGCGAAGAACGCCCCTTTACGCCGGAGCAGGGATATACCAATGAACTGCTCAACTTCTGGGGCACATTAAAAAACGGTGAAGCCATCGTTTCAACGCCTGAAAAGGAACTTGGCGATATAGAGCTGATCTGCGAAATCTTGCGGGGGATTAAGAAATGAACCACAAATCAATATGGCAGCAAGAGCCTATGCCGACATTCAGCCCTCTGTCGAGCGACGAGCGGGCCGACGCCGTTATTGTCGGCGCGGGGATTTGCGGGTTGTTGTGCGCGTATATGCTGCGCCAAAAAGGTCTGCGGGATATTGTCGTTATCGACGCCAATGAGGTTTGCAGCGGTGTGACCGCGACCACTACCGCAAAAATTACCTCCCAGCATGGGCTGATCTACGCAAAACTGCTCAAAGGCTTGGGTGAGGAACGGGCAAAGCAATATCTCGATGCCAATGAAACCGCCATCCATTATTACAGGGAGATCATTGAGCGGGAAGGAATCGACTGCGGCTTCACTCCTTGCAACGCATGGATATATTCCAAAGATGACAGACAGGCGATTGAAGATGAAGTTTGCGCCGCACAGAAGCTGGGCATGGCGGCCATCTTTGCGCATCCAACCGAGCTTTCCATAAAAACAATAGGTGCGATACAATTCCCGGATCAAGCGCATTTTCACCCTTTACAGTTCACCCGGCGCATTTGTGAAATCCTTGCGGCAGACGGTTGTAGGATTTATACTCACACCAAAGCCACAGGGATTGAAGACGATGTTGTCATAACAGACCGTGGGGAAATCCGGGCGCGGCACATCATTTCCGCTTCCCATTATCCGTTCATAGATAAAATCTCGCTGCTGTTCGCCAAGGTTTTTCAGGAGCGTTCTTATGTACTGGCGCTCCAAAACGCGGGGCCGCTGAAAGACGTCTATCTCGACTGCAAGAAAGGCGGGCTTTCCTTCCGTCCGTATGGCGAGTTGACGCTGCTTGGAGCCTATGGCCACAAAACAGGCCACGAAGCCGATACCCTGCATTTCGACGGCCTGTTAAAGGCCGCAAACGAACTGTATCCAAGCGCTCGGGCGGCGTTCATGTGGTCGGCGCAGGATTGTATGACACATGACGGCATCCCCTATATCGGGAGGCTCAAAGACAATATCTATGTTGCCACCGGCTTCAATAAATGGGGGATGACCTCCGGTATGGCGGCGGCTGACATCATCAGCGATTTGATAATCCGGGGGCAGAGCGAGTTCTCTGAGGTTTTCTCTCTGGGACACAGGGATATAGGGTTGCAAGCCAAGAGTTTTTGCAAAGAGTCGGTTGACATCGCCGGGAATCTGTTGGCGGGGCTGACCCATACCATCGAGCCGGTTTGCACTCATATGGGTTGTGCCGTCAAGTGGAACCCGGATGAGGAGACGTGGGACTGTACCTGCCACGGTTCGCGTTTTGACCCGGAGGGTAATGTAATCTGCGGCCCGGCGTTGAAACCGTTGAAGAAATCGGAGGTTGGCAAGGGTGAGAGGTAGATATTTCGAGGGCGTCTACTATAAACATCAGTCAGGCGGCAAGTCGTTAGCGCTCATTCCCGGACGAGCCAGCGACAGTGCGTTTGTGTTGGTCGTCACCGGCAATAAAGCGTACAACATTTCTTATCCATTGTCACATTATGATCGCAAGGGGGACATCCTGCGTGTCGGTGGCAACTCGTTCTCACCCTCAGGCATAACACTTGACATCCGCCAACCGGAGCTGACGCTGGTTGGTGAGATTGGGTACACAGGCTTAACGCCCATCAATGGTGACATCATGGGGCCTTTTCGTTTCTTTCCTATGGAGTGCCGTCATGGGATCGCAAGTATGAAACATAAACTTTCCGGCGCGGTCGCGCTAAATGGCGAACCGCTGGATTTTTCAGAGGGCATCGGTTACATCGAATCGGACAGCGGGTTTTCATTCCCGGAGGGGTACGCTTGGGTACAATGCAATGATTTTGAGCAAAACAGCTCCGTTATGGCTTCCGTGGCGCGGATACCGTTTTGCGGCTTGAAGTTTTGGGGCTGTATCTGCGTTGTTTGGCTGGACGGGTACGAATACCGGCTTGCCACTTATAAAGGCGTGAAGATATTGCGTTGTGAGCGCGGGGCTATTGAGCTGCGCCAGGGAAAATATCGGTTGACCGTAGAGGTTGGCACACGCGAAGGAACCGCATTGGCCGCGCCGCGCTCCGGCGTCATGAGCCGCATGATTCGTGAAAGCCTGTCTTGCCCCGCGCGGTTTCGGTTTATGGAGGGGGCGCGGGTTTTGTTTGAGGGTGAGAGCAACAGCGCCAGCTATGAGTGGGCGATGGAGTCTCGCCCTCGAAATCCGAACCCAGCGCGGCCTCAACATCCGCAAGGGAAATTGTCTCTGTACCGTCTTTGTAGTTATAGGTGAAGATGATTTTATCATCGTACAACCGGATGGAGTTCACGAAGATGTCGATGATTTGCCGCTGGTAGTCCACACTGTCCACATCGCCGTATTTGAACTGGCTGATCCAGCGCACCATTTCGTCCTTTGTGTACTTTGGACGGGCAAGTTCAGCCTGTAAAATGCTGACCTCTAACTCGTCCTTCTGCTTTTCCAGCTCGTCCATACGCTTCTTCGCGGAAACATTGAAAAGTCCTTGCTGTATGGCGTTCAACAGATTGTCGATACCCTTATCTGTTTCGGCAAGCTGCTGTTTGAGGGCAGGGAGCAGAGTGTTTTCCTGTTCTTGCATTTTTACCAGCTTGTCTGAAGATACGGTCGATTTCCTCGTCTTTCAATGCCTTATTGACCGTCCAGATAACGACAATTCGCTCGATCCAGTCCTTTTTAACTGTTTTCTTCTTGCAACCCTTGCCCCGCTTGGCTCCGGCGCATTTGTAGTAGTAATGGATTTTCCCCGTCTTGCTGGTACCGCTCTCGCCAATCATCAGGCGTTCACAATCACCACATAGAATTTTCGTTGTTAAAAGGTAGTCTTCATCGGATTTTGCCCTTACTGGAGCTTGTTTATTCTTGTTTTTGCGTTCCTGCACCCGGTAAAACAATTCCTCCGATACAAGGGCAGGAACGCCGCCGGGGATAACCATATCCTGGTACTTGTATTCGCCTATGTATTTACGGTTACAGAACAGGATGTTGAAACTATTGGTATTGAAAGGGCTTATACTGGCTTGGTTTTGTATCTTTTTTTCAATAGCAACTTTTATAATGTTATTCATGCAACTGCCTGAAAACAGCTTGATAACACCGAACATAT
>Ga0099364_10000683_pt1 | contig 58065 bp, 45 predicted proteins | sample TergutTh196P3_FD_73070 | JGI IMG/M metagenome (GOLD analysis project Ga0099364, IMG submission 73070) | Microcerotermes parvus P3 segment gut microbial communities from Pointe-Noire, Republic of the Congo - Th196 P3 | ecosystem: Host-associated > Arthropoda: Insects > Digestive system > Gut ... | reverse complement strand
TGCTTTTTTTCGACAAAAAAAAAAGCCAACTCGCCGGGAGGCGAAAAACCCTGCCCGGGAGGGCAAAAAAACCCTTCGCCGGAGGCGACACTCCCTCCCCGGAGGGGAAAAAACAAAAACCCCCCACAAAAAACTTTTTCCTTTGAAAATAGCCGGGCCGCAGGCCCACTCTGCAAAACATCCCACCCCCCCGGAGGGGAAAAAATAACCCCCCCCCCTTAATCTAACATGGATTTTTGGCGGCTGGCGGTTGTTTCATATTTTCTGCGCCAACCGTCCAGGGTTTTGCTTATTTTTTCGCAACTTTCAGGCGTTTGCCCGCTCTTTTGGATGGCGTCGCGATGTTGCTTAAACTCGTTATTTATGGCGCCTTTAATCTCAATATCCAAAGTGCGAGCCGTAATCTTTTGATAATAGTCGCCCAGCTTCCTTTCTAAATCCCGAGACCGAAGTGAGAAGTCTGTGCTGCAATTCACCTCTATCGGTTTAAACGTGGTGGCGTTTGCACTCGCGGTGGTGTTGTTTGTAGCCACGGTTGTATTTGCCGCCACAGCGTTGGAGCCCGGGGCAGAGGCAAGGGGAGGCGTGGGCGTTGTGGGCTGTCGGCTTTCAACATTCCTCTTCGAGGTCGCCACTCTTCGGTTTTTATCGGTTTGGGGACGCAGGGGAGGAGCAGGGGCTCTCGCCTCAGGTGAAGTGGGCGTTTCAGAGGTGGATGGCGCTGTTGCAACGGTCGTTGTTGCCGGGGGTGTTGCTTCAACAGGCGCTGTTTCAACAGGTGTTTTTTCCAGGGTTGGCAAAGGTGTTTCCAGCGTTGGCAATATAACTATTTCCGAAAGCGTGGGTTGACCCACCGCTGTGGAGTTCAGCAACGCGCTGGAGTTGTTTTTCTCACTTTTGGAGGCCACGGAAATGCCCGCCACCATGCCGATGATGACCAAGGAGGGCAAAATGACAATGAGCCACCATGACTTCCAAGAAGCTTTGGGCTTTGCTTTTTCTTCCTCTTTGGGTGGCGAAAGCTTGGGTGGCAAAGGACGCACCTGGCGCACAGGCTCAGCCTGCGACACCTCTTCTGGCTCTTTATAGCTTCGCGTCACCTCCTCTTTGAGTTGTTGGATAATGCGGCGAATGCGCTGCTTCATTTCGTCAATGCTGCGTGGCCTGTCTTCTGGAGACTTTTTCAGCATGGACATCAACAACTCGCCTAAGCTGTTGGGGATGTTGTCTACGCGGGAGTTGATGTCAGGCGCCTCCGTATAAGCGTGCTCCCGCATCATTTCTATGGTGCTTTGTGCGCGAAAGGGCAACTCTCCGGAGAGCATTTCAAACATGACAACGCCCAGAGAATAAATGTCTGTCCTCGGTGAGGCGGCCAGGCCTCTGGCTTGCTCCGGGGCAATATATTCAGGTGTACCGGCAACCACAGAAGCCTTTTCCGGAGAAACTCTTTCCATGGCAGCCTTTTCCATGAAAGCTTTTTCCCAGGCTTCTCTTTCCTTCTCTGTGGCATTTTCCTTCAAGTGCATAGGAGGCGTTTGCTTGGCCAACCCAAAGTCCAAAATTTTGACATATTGGGTGCCGTTGCTCTGCTTCGCTATAAAAATATTGGAAGGCTTCAAGTCCCGGTGAACGACGCCCACTTTGTGTGTTGCTGACAATGCATCCAAAACCTCGTCGACAATTTCCAAGGAGCGATAGGGGGAGAGGCGTTTTTCTCGAAGCAAGGTTTCTTCGAGGCTTTCTCCTTCCAGGTATTCCATAACCATATAATGGCGTTTGTCCGTAAGGCGTCCCCAATCGAGAACATCAAGGACACCCCGGTGGCGAATGGCGCTTAAGGCTTTGGCTTCTTTTTCAAAGCGGGCTATTTGCTCCTCGGATTTGGCAAACTCGGGCCTCAACACTTTGACGGCAAAATGTTTGTTCAGCTGGGGGTGCCGTGCGCGATAGACGATGCCCATGCCCCCCTTGGCTATAATGCCTTCAATGACATAGCCGGCCACCCGCTCACCAATAAGCAAATCCGCCGCCTCATCTTCTTCCTTGGTGCGCGCAGAGTTTGAAATGACGGCCGTTAACTCTTCCATGGGCACTGGCGGCGTCAGGCCGGCCCTCTCATAGGCCGCATTCAACGGAATGACGCGACTGGCCTCTGCCAACTCGTCGGTCTGTTTCTTTTGGCGTTTTGAGTCTGAGGACTCCATGTTTCCTGGTTTTAACTTGTTGTCCATGCCAAAGTAAACCTCTTCTCTCGCTGTGGTGACGGCTGCTTGCTCACTTGCCTTCTCTGGAAACCCATGCTGCAACGGCGAAGCACCTGCCGCTCCCTTTGCAGGGGCTTTGTCAACAAAAACCTGCGGGCGCTCCAGGGGAGGTGCCTCTGCTCCTCTTTTTTCACCCTCCTCCACCCCTTCCTTGTCCGTTGGCATTCCACTGGGCTCTGGGCCAATACTTTGGAGCTTTTCAGTGAGAGCAGCCCTGCGTCGCCCCGGAAAAACCATGACGGGCACAGCACCCTCCTTCACCTTCATATAATAAGGTTTGCCGTCCTCTCCCTCTTCCTCTGCCGGCCGCTGCTTGTCCGTATGCTCTTGCATTGCCCACTCCAACCCTCGGTGACGCTCACTCACTTATAACGTCTCCTATAGCCTCCTCAACTCCCCCACCCTGAATCAGAGGGTCCTGTATTCTTCTTCCATACATTATTTAAGCACATATACGAATTTTTTTCACTGTGGTTTTTGGGTGGTGTTAACCCACCATTCAAGGCTCTGCTTGCTTAGGCCTTTAAACGGGGAATTATTTATTCAACTTGCAAAACAGCAACCCATACTTAACCCTCAAAAACAAAACCCAAGCTAAGTCGCAAGAATAGCTAAGTCGCAAAAATATAAACGTTGAGGCGCGCTGCGCGAGGCTATTTTTCGCTTATATTCCCCAAAAACAGGAAACACTGCCGTTCCACCTGGCCGTTCAGCTTGCCCATGCAAGGTGCTGGGGCAGGAGGGCCCTAAGGCCTGGGTTTGGTTGGGCCTTGCCGGCAGGAGTGGGTGCAGAGTGCCTTGTTGTTTTTGCGCGGGTGGCGGCTTAGGGCGAGAGGTGTTGGGGTGGGGTTTGGGCCGTGTTTTCTTTTTGCAGCAGCACCAGCCAATGTTGTGTGTTGTCTATGGAGGCCAGGGTGCAAAAGCCAAAGTGTTGGGCCAGGGTGCAAATGTGGTGGGCTTTGGCCACCGTGTGCAGGGAGACGGTGGGGTCGGCTTGGCGGTGGATGTTGTTAATATGTGGGCGGCTGGCGCCGTGCCAGCAGAGGAAAAAGCCACCGGGCTCAAGCCAGGAGGCGAAGGTTTCGAGGGCTTTTTCTCTGGGGAAATGTGGAAAGCCATTATAGCACAGCACCCCATCTATGCGGCCTTCGGGCTGCCAGCTGAGTGCATCTGCGCAGACAAAGCGCAGGCGTGCGTCCACGCATTTGCTTTGGGCCACGGCTATCATCTGCTCGGCAAAGTCTATGGCCCACAGGCGCCCTGCCCCCAGGCCTTTCAGCAGCTGTGGCAGCAACACCCCTGTACCGCAGCCTATGTCCACGAGGGTTTTCCCTTGCCAACCCCCCTGGAGGTAGCCAAGCCCTAAAGCGATGGCTTCGGCCTGGGCCTCGGGGGGGTGCAAGCTGTCCCATTGAGGTGCCAGCCTTTGGAAATAGTCTCTCATGGGTTTGTCTCCTTGGGGGTTAGGGCCTTTCTCAGGGCATTTTGTTTTTTCAGGCCCCCATTTCCAACTGCATTCCGGCAAACATTTGAAAGCCGGGCAGAGGGTAGCCGAAATTAAAGGCGCGTTTTTGTCCAAGGAGGTTGGAGGCCCGGAGCCACAGGCGTATGTTGGGCAAGGGCATATACTCCAGGCGGGCTTCCGTGGCGCTTAGGGGGGGCATGGCGGCGAGTTGCTCTGTGAGGAGCCCATGCCACATGGCCGCGGACAGAGAGAGGCGCCACAGGGGAAAAGGGGAGAAACTCATATGTGCTGCCAATTGAGTATGCGGTATGCGCATGGCGCGGGTGTCCGGCCATTGGCGGCTGAAGGAGAGGCTGCCTGTCCAGCTTTGTTTGTGCAGCGTCCACTGAGCCTCGAGGCCGGGGACGGTGAGGCGCTCCACATTTTCGCGCGAGAGGGCTGGGGGTGCACCGCTCAGGGCTATAAGGTTTTGGGCCTTTGTTAAAAAGCCTGCCAGCTTAAAATGGCCTAAGGGGCTTTGGAGGTTGAGGCCCAAGTCCGCCGTATTAGAGCGCTCCACTTTGAGGTTGGGGTTGGCCACAGGCATAGCGAGGTAGCGCTCCGAGAGGGTGGGGGAGCGGAAGTTTTGGAAATAGCGCGCATAGGCCTCAAGCCACTGCAGGGGCGCATAATAAAGCTCTGCCTTGCCCAGCCCAAAGTTTTGGCCGGCCACATGTTGAAAGCGGCCGCCGGCAATGGCGCGCAGGGGCAGGGGCTTGGGTTGCCACTGGGCTTGGGCATAGAGGCCGAGGCTGGCCTCGCTGTGCGTGCCTTCGCTCAGCGCCACCTCCTCTCTGCGCGCAAAACCCGTTGTCAGGCGTGCATCCACCCCCCAGAGCAACTGCAGGCTTTGCTGGCTATAGCGGTGTTGTGCCATGAGGCCAAAGAGGCCATCCCTGGAGGAGAAGCCATCCCAAAAGCGGTGGAAGCCCAGGTTGGCAAAGGTGGTGGCGCTCAAACTGTGCGCTCCCCAAAGCCCCTGGAGGCCTATGGATTGGCTCAGGCGCAGGGCCTCATAGTTATGGTTTTCAAAGGGGGCATGGACGGGCCCCGGGTCCATGCCTGAAAAAGCGTCCACGCGGCTGCGCAAGGCCACTTTGAGGCCTCCGCCCGGTGCCCACTCCACTTTGGCCAGGGCGTCGGCCTGTTGGGCCGCTGAAAAGGGGCGGTAGCCTTCACTGCGTGCCATGCGTACAAAGCCTCCCCAGGCATGGGCAGCGCCCCCCCCTGTGGCGGACAGCATGCCCTGAGCTGTGTGGCCCCCCCCCAACTCTGTCTCCAGGCTCAGGCTTTCAAGGCCACGGAGGCTTGAGGGTGCAGCCTCACCTTGGCGGAGGGGAACGGCCTTCCCCCGCGTCTCCAACAGCAGTGTACCGGCCATGGCGCCGGAGCCATAAAGCACAGAGTCCCCCCCGGGCAATACGCGTGCAGAGGCGAGGAAGGAGGAGGGGTGTGCATCGGCCAGGGGGTGTCCAAAGAGGCCCATCACATCAGGTATACCGTCCTCTATAACCAACAGCTGAGTGGTGGGGCGTCCGCCGAGGCCGCGCAAAGCCAGTTGGCCTGAGGAGTTGGCGCCTATGCCAAAAGCCAGGCCGCCGTTGCTGCTGGCAAACCAGCCGGGCACCTCATAGCTGAGGGCCTCAAAACTGCGCCGCCCTTTAAAGGCCTCGGGGCCCACCTCCCATAGGCCGGCTTCAGTCCTTCTCCCCTTTATTTCTTCCACAAAAGCAGTTTCAGGGGTGGCTTTAGCGGCAGCTTCGGTGCCCTCATCCACCCCCCCCGAGGCATGCCCTTCCCCAGGTTGCCTGTGGGCCATATCCGCAGGGTTTCCTTGCACAGCCCCCTCCGCAGGGCTTCCCTGTGTGGGCATGTCCATGTCGGCCTTGTTTTCCAGGGGGGGGGCGTCGCTTGTATCTGCGGTGTGGTTGTCCAGTGGGGCTGCCTTTGAGGGCAGGTTGGCGGGGAGCAACCCTGGTGGCCTGGTTTGTTGGTCCGTTTTTGGGGGGGCGGCATTTTCTCTGGCTGTCTCTTGTGCGGCGGGGGCAAAGGCCCACAGTCCGGCAAGCAGGCATATTCCGCCTCTGGTGGCGGCTCCCCCGTGGGCCCCCCTCATTTTAAAGTCTCCAGGCGCATGTCCCAACGGCGCAGTGCCGCAACGCCGGTGGGCACCACCAGCATGGCCAGCACGAGGCCGGGCAGTGCAAAAACCGAGGAGGTTAAGGCCAGCAAAAGCCCTGGCCAGGCAGAAAGCCATGGGGCCATGGACAGCAATTTTTCCAGGAGTTGCACGTTGGCTGTGGGCTGAGGCGTCAACGCCAGGAGTTGTACGCTGGCCAGCACGAGGCCTGCGTGCAGGCAGCGCCCCAGCAAGAGGCTGAAGGCCAGGGCCCAGGGCACCGGCAGTTTGCGCCCCAGCAGCTGGCACATGAAGGCCATAAAGCCCAACTCCAGGGCCATCCATATGGGCACGGGCGTCAGCCAGGAGGGCATGCCCGTCAGCGAGGCAGAAAGCAGAGGCGTCAGCACGCCCAGGGCCACCGCCCACCTCATGGGCAAAATAAAGGCCCCTACCAGGAGGGGCAAATACATGGGGAGAAATACCCTCCCCAGCGGTCCCAGCCTGTGGAAGAGAAAGGGCAAAAGCAACCCCATAACCGCAAGCGCCGAAGCCCGGCTAATGGCCTGCAAGTTCAACTCAAACCTCCTTGTGGCTCCTTCAGTTTGTTTTTTTTAAGGCCCTGCTTTTTCAAAGTTGGACTCTCCGAGCAAAACCTCCCTGAGTTTTGCGCGTAATACGTTTTCAACATTCGTATGCGTCATAAACCCTCAAGTCAACTTTTCTTTTGTTCTTCCCTGCTTTTGTTGTTCTATCCCAGGCTATTTGCAGCGGTTTTTTTCAAAGCCCTTTTTGTTTTCAGACCTGGAGCTGGAGCGGTTGGGGTTGAAGAGCCCCATTGTGGATTTTCGCCTGCGTGAGCATAGCGGGGAAAACGCCTTGGCATGCGAAAGCGAGCCCCGCGAAAGTGAGCCCTGCAAAAGTGAGCCCCGCAAAAGTGAGCTTTGTCTTCAACTCGAGCGAAGCAAAAGCGCGCTATATAGCTTTTCCCCTATACACAGAATGGAGGAACGGGCCCTAGACCGCTTTTACTTAGAACTGATTTGATTCTCCAGACCGGTTTCAATTTGGCATGAGGTCGAGGCGGGCGAGGATTTCGTGAAGGGAGTGCACTTAAGTGCATGACCTGAGCGAAACCGGAGCCCAACGAAGAGATCATGTCAAAGTGAAAGCGGTCTAGCGGCGAGCGTGGGGGCAGCAGTTGCAATTTTTGAGGTGCTTGCGGTTTTTGTGGTGTGCCATGAGCATGCAAAAAGCCCCCCCAGAGGAGACGAGAATTTCATAGAGGGGTTTTTCATGAAAGCACAGCATGGCTGTGGCCAACAAGGCAATGCCCGAAAGCGCCCAGGGCCACGCCCCCCAACGGCGGTGTTGGCGAGAGCCAGGTACCAAGGCCAAAAAGCATGTGGCCAACACCAGCGCAAACAAAACAGGGTGCCAACCCTCCATAAACGAGGTCGCCGCAGGCAAAGCCGCCAACACCAAAGGCATGAGTGCACAGTGCACAATGCACAACAATGACAAAAACTGCCCCAAATTGTCGAATCCAACATGCTTGGCTTTAACGGACACAAACCCTCCGCTGGCTGCTTCTTATGGACGGCTCAAACTTCTAAGCGGTTGCACCCTTAAAAGCACAAATGCGACTGAGTTGCAATAGTTGAAAGCCCTTCAGGGAAGCCTGGAAAGCACAAACTCATGGGCTTGGAACAAATCCACCTCCCCTGCAAAACCAACAAATTGCTCATAATTTTCTGGGGGAATGCGTCCTTGTGCCAGTTGAAAACGCTCTTCCAACACCAGCGTATTTTTGTGGGCGGTTTCCTGCCGTACAAAGCTTCCCCATGGGGAGAGTATTTGTTTGCTTTCTATGGGCTCTGTCACCTCGACGTTTTCAGGCAGGGTGAGGTTCAGCTGTATTTTGAGGTTTTCCGGAGAGGGGATGAAGAGGGTTGTTGTGCGAAAGCCCACGGTGGCATAGCGTTGTCCAAGTTTTTGCAAGGGGCTGATGGAGGGCAGCACCCAGGTGTTGTTGTCGCTTGTCCGTGCAAAGCCCTGGGCTTTAAGCTGATAGCGGATGACAAAAGCTTCTCCGGGGGCTTTGACGGGCACAATTTCAATGTTTTCAACGCTGACGCCTGCAAACTGCTCGCTTAAATTGTCTTGTATTTTAAATTGCCGTTGCTCTTCAGGGAGTTTTCCAAAACTCTCACTGAGCCTGGCTGCCATAAAGCCGGTGTGTGTTTCTTCTCCTTCGCCAGAGAGGTTTCCTTTCTCGTCCAACTGCAGGTTGAGTTTAAAGTTGTGCAAGGAAGGCACAGCCTCCGGCAGGGATACCCTTTCCAGAGGGGCGCCTATTTCAGGGAGGACATAGGCGCTGTGTTTGTCCACATATTCCGGCAAGCTGCCAAAGGGGAGAAAGCGTGTAGAGGCATCCAACCACACGGGGGGGTGGTTTTTGAGTTTCACCCGAAGGCACCAATAACCGAGGTTGTTGGGAGGAGGAAACAGCATGGGTTTGGGGTTTGAGAAAATGGACAAAGCCGCGGCAACACGCACATCCATGCCGAGGGATTTGAGTGCGGCATATAAAAGCCAAAACCGGCTGCCCCTGTCATTGCCCACGGTGGCTGCCGCGGAAATTTGCATGCTGCCGCCATCCACAATTTGGCTATGTACCGCATTATATATGGCCTCCACGGCAGCAATGCCCTGCTGGCCTGCCGCTGCTTTGCGCGCAAACTGCTCCACCTCAAAGCTGGCTCTCCCCGCCTCAAGGCCATTGTCCGCGGCTGCATGAACAAAATCCTCATAGCCGATATTTGCCCCCACGCTGATGAAGGGCAGCCATTCCGTTTGCAATGGAGGGGAGTGGGGGGCCACCTCAAAAGCGGGGAGGTTTTTCTCCTCATGGGAGAAAACCAACTCCTCTCCTCTAAGCTGCAGGGGGCGTGTTGGCTGCCCTTGAGCGTCCACTTGGACTTTGAAGGTTTTGGGTGCAACAACCGTCAACGTGGACCAGCTGTTGGGTTTGAAGGGGACTTGGAAGAAAAACGCCGGAGAAGAAAACCCGGGACGCAACAAGCCGCGAGAGGGTTGTGCGTTTAAATATTCCACCTCCACCATATCCCCAGGCTCAACCGAGGGCATGCTGATGCTGTTTTTATGCTCAATGGACTCTGGCTCCAAAATGCTTCCATCTGCCTTGAGTGTACGCAGTTTGAGGAGAATGGCGCCGGGTGGAATTTCTACTTCGGCAGCTTGCATAACGCCGCGCTGGGAGAAAGCCTTCTCAATAATGTGAGTGCGCTCCACCATGGAGCCGTCCTCAAAAAAACGCATGGCGCTTGCATCTAAAATATAGGCCGTATCACTGGCCTCTGCTCTCTCGGTGTTGGCATAGGTTTTGAGTGCCTCTTCTGTGGAAATGGCAAACGCTTCAAGCAACTCCTTGCCTGTGAGGGAGCGCTCCACAAGCCTTTGCAGGTTTAAATCCGCGGGCATGAGTTTGAGGGCTTTTTGTCTGGCCTGCAAAGCTTGGGGGTTTTCTCCCAGGGCCTCATAAATGTCAGCCATGAGGTGGTATAGGCTGGCTTTATAGGGCCATTGGGGCTCCACGGTTTTGAGGTATTTTAACGCCTCTTCAAAGCGGCGTTGGGCCAGCAAAACACGCGTATGCTCTTCAAAGAGAAAGGCAACCCTGCTCTCATCCTCCTTCTCCAGACGCTCTAAAATGGGCAACACCTTTTCCCACTCTCCGCGGGCTTTAAAAAAAGCCACGCGCGCCTCTTCAGCGCCCGGGCAAAGAGAAAAAGCTTCGAGGCTCGTTTGGCTTTGTGGGTTAGCGCGTTGCTTTATGGCCAGTTGGTGCAGCAAAAAGCTGGCACTGCACAGGCCCTTTCCGGCGTTGGAAAGGCGCTCAACAATTTTTTGCGTTTCCGCATGCAGCCCAAGCTCCAAATAGAGGCGTGCATTCTCAAACTCAAACTCAGCGGGCAAACGTCCAAAGCGCTGCTGCGTTTTTTGCAGCAACTGCTCCGCAGCCGCCTGGCGGCTTTCATTGAGGTTAAGGCGCAAGCCAAGCAAGGCCGCGCGCAGCAATTGAGGGTTTTTGCGTTGTGCATTTTCCAACTCCCAGGAGACTTTGGCGCGTGCTGAAGCCTCCATGGTTTGCGCGTCTGCCGCCTCTATTTCCGCACGCAGGAGGTGGAGGTGAGAGGTGGCCATGTTTTCTGGCCAAAAATGGAGGAAGCGTTTGGCCTGGTTTGCATCTTGCACGGCATAGCTTTGGGCCACAACAAAAGCGGCAAGGCCCTCACCCACCTCTTCTTGGAGTTTTTCAAACAACAACTCCGCCGGAGTGTGGACTGTGGCCTGAAGCTTTGCAAGGGGGCGGGGGGCTTGGCCCTGTGCAGGGCGAAAGCGAAGGGGCGTGTTGTCGCCGGCAAGTGGGGAAACGCGAAAATCCACATTGCTGTTGGGGCGAGTTGAAGGGGTGCGCAGCATGAGGCGGTGCCAACCTGCCTCCAAATGCAGCACAACGGTTTGGAGGCGGGGCCCCAAAACAGGAAAGTGGAGGGAGCTTAAAAGCTGTTGTTGGTTAACAAACAGCACATAATTTTCATCCCAGAGGATGCGGATGGCATAGGGGCCTGGCTGGAGGACTTCCACTTCTGTGGCCAGCACATACACCTCACCGGCATTGCCCTCATAGGGTATTTGGCGAAGCCCCATAGGGCTATGGAGTATACGCAAGGGGACAGGGCCCAAGGCATTGTTGGGGAGTGTCCGCAAATCCCCAGTGGCCTCTATCTCCAAGGGCTCGGCAAAGCTGAGCAGGCGTGAAGGAAACAAAGGCCCCACCAAACTCCAGGCATTGGGTTTGCCGCTCTCTGCGAGGAAGCGGGCAGCGTTTTGGAAGTCCGCCTGGCGATAGGCCATATCCGCGAGAATGTCAGCTTGGAGTATAGCGGCTTCCCCTTCCAACCGCAGAGGGAGGAGGCGCTCAAAAATTTTCAAGTCCAAGCTGGGGGAAATGCCTTTTATGCGAAGCAGGTGTTGTGCGGCCACTTCAGCCAGAGGGTGTTGTGCCTGTGTTTGCAAAAGCCGCAGGGCCGCGTCGGCCTGTTTTTGAAAGTCCACATGGCCATGGGCCACCAGCATGAGGCCATAGAGTGCCCAAGGCAGGTTTTCTTCTTGCAGGAGGGCTTTTTCAAAATAGCCTTCGGCCTCTTGGGTGTTGTCCGCAGCCAAAAGGGCATAGTGGCCAGCCATGGCCAATTGAGGTGCGGAGGTGGGTTGGCTGGAATAGGCTTTTTCGAGGGCCAGGAGGCCAGGCCTTAGGTTTTGAGAGCAACCCAGGAGGAAGCAGAGGCAAAAAACAAACAGAAGGGGAAAGCGCATAAAGGGAACCCAAAGGAGCCTGAAGGAGAAGGGCATAATATAAAACAAGCTTTACTCAGCAGGCGAGCGTTTGCACCAAAACTCCGCACACCAGGCCGCTTTTCTGGTGAAGCGCGTTTATGGAGCGGCCTCAAATAGACAGGCCCTCCCCATGGGAGCCAAGCCTTGCTCCTTATAACCAAACGAGGCTGCTTCGGCCTGCTGCTCGGCCTCATGCCCAGGTGAAGCCGGCTTAGCGGCCGCTTTTTTTAGAAGGTGCCGTTATGGGTTTAGCCGGTTTTTTAGCAGGAGGCGCAGCGGGCCTGGTGTTTTTAGGCGAAGGTGCCGTTGCAGAGGGTTTGACCGGTTTTTTTTCAGGAGAAGCTATGGGTGGCTTGCTGGGTTTAGCGGTTTTGGCAACAGGAGCAGGCGTGGGCTCTGGAATAATTTCTGGCACAAGAGGAAAAAGCAGGTTGGCAGGTGCTGGCGGTGGAACATAGAGGGCGCGGATTTCGAGGTTGGAGAAGGTGCAGGGCCCCTGGAGGCAACCCACCGCGAGGTGAGGGGTTTGCCCAAACAGGCTGAGCCATTGGGGGCCCAGGTGTACAGGCTCTCCCAGCATGCGTTTGTCCCTGCCTTTGCCGAGGAAGGCGGACACCACACCGGTTTCAGGCTCAATATGGAGGCTTAAGGGAATGGTTTTAGAGCTGAGGGGCAAGGGGGCCAAGAGGGTGGCGCGTTTTTCAGAGCCCAAAGCCCACTCGAGGGTGGGGGGGCTGCCATTGGAGGAGAGTATAAGGGCAACATAGTGGCTGCTTTCGCCTATAAGCATGAGGGCGCTTCGGTTTTCAGCTTTGGGGCCGCGCCACAAAGCCCAGAGAGGCTCCAAGGCAGAAGCCTGCTCCTCAGCCAGTATAACGAGGGCAGAAGCCTCAAGCCCCTCACCTGAAATGTTGACGTCCAACTCCAGGAGGCCTGCTGGGGCTTTTGAGTTGGCGTTAAAGCGGACTTCACCCCCACTCAAGAGGGGTTTGTTTCCTTTGGCAATGAGTGCCAAGCTATCTGGCCCCTCCCCCAATAGGGCGCGGCGCCCTGGGGACTCAATGCGGCCTGGGGCTGTGAGTGGGGAGCGCAAACCCGTCTCCGTCGTCAGCTGTATACCCAGGGGTGGGGCACTGCCCGGTTTGCGCCAAAAGCTGCCCACAACAATGCTGCTGACAAACAAAGCCATGCATAGGCTAAACAGGGCCAACCCCCACCAGGAGAAGCGTCTCAGTTGGGCTTTGGCCCTCAACCAACGCCCCTTGCGCCCTATGTAAAGCTCGGGTGTCCCCGGCAACAAAGGCTCAATGGCCTTCATCAACTCTTCCACAGAGGCAAAACGCTGAGAGGGCTCCTGTTTGAGGCAAGAGGTGACAATAAAGTCCAAGCGTTTGTCGAGGAAGGGCTTTTGCTCCGAGGGGAGGGAGCATACGCCACGGGAGGGTGGCTGCCCTGTCAAAATTTCATAAAGCAAAATGCCCAAGGAGAAAATGTCGGCGCGGTGGTCCGCGCTGCGTGCGTCGGACTGTTGCTCTGGCGCCATATAGGCCGCTGTGCCCATGGCCATATAGGACTGCGTCAAGTTGGGGTGTTCGTGTGAGATGTTGCCGTTTTTTGTCAAACCCGCCAACCCAAAATCCATCACCTTGGGAATGTTGCCGGCCAACTCGTCAATGAGAATGTTTTCAGGCTTCAAGTCCCTGTGGATGACGCCGCGCGTATGCGCATAGGCAACAGCCTGGCAAATGTGGGAAAACAGTTTGAGCGCGGCCATAGGCTCAAAGTCAGGCGCCCTCAACACCTCGCGCAGTGAAGGCCCCTCCACATATTCCATGACGATATAATAGGTTTTCTCCTCTGTGGCGCCTTTGTCCAAAATGGTGACAATGTTGGGGTGCGAGAGGGCTGCCATGGCAGCGGCTTCGCGCTCAAAACGCGCGACGGAGCTTGCATCTGCGGACAACTCAGCGGAAAGCAGCTTAATGGCCACAGGCCTGTTGAGGGAGAGTTGCCTTGCTTTGTGGACTTCTCCCATGCCCCCCCGGCCCAGCAAATGCTCCAGCCTATAGCCGGGAATGCTGTCTTGGGGTTGTGGACGCGAAAGAGAAGTATTAGCCAATAATTTCATTGTGTTTGGAAGGTTTCTTCAAAAAACCCAAATGCAGTGCGGGCAACCATATCAATGCTAGCCTCACTTTGAGTTTGCTGTCGAGCTTCTTTAGGGAGAATATGAGGTGCGCGCTTTATCCAAAGGGTGTGTCTGAAAGGCGCGGTTGTCTTTTAAAAGGTTCATTTTGTTCATTCTCTCAAGGCAACCTGAGGAAGGATGTTTCTCTCATATAACCATGAGCATGGACGAAGGAAGCAGAAGTGGGCATCAAAAAAACCTGAAACAAACAGAAAGCGAGAGGAAAAGAGGATGATGAATACACTCACAAGAGGGTTGCTGTTGGCTCTTTTAGCTTCATTTGCGGTTTGGGCACAACCTGTTAAACGCGGTGAAGGGAGACATATGCATGGGCATGGGCATGGAATGCACGCGTGGATATGGATGATGGAAAAGCCTCTTCCTGCGGAGCTTGTCAAAGAGTTGAAACTTTCTGCGGAGCAAGTGCAGAAAATAGAGGTGCTGGCTGAAAATTTACGCACCGCGGCCCTGCCTCAGGAGACTGCCCTCAAGGAAGCCCATGAGGCCTTGAAAAAAGCCCTTGAGGAGCCTTCGCCGAATGAGGAGGAGGTTATGCTGAGGTTATCCCTCGCTTCAGCCGCCAGTTTGGAGCTCAGAAAAAGCCAGACGCGTTTTATGTTGGCCTTGCGCCAGGAGTTGGGGCCAGAGCTGTGGGAGAAGCTGAAAAGTGAAAAATTTCACAAAGGACGCAAAGGTATGAAAGGGAAGCATGGCAAGCCCCTCCCGCAGAGCTTGTGTGTGGAGGACTGAGCCATAGAGCGGCTGGGGTTGAAGCCTCATACTTTGGCCCCAAATGCGCGGAGGTAGCCTCAGCGTTTTGGGGCTTTGTGGCCTTTGGGTTTTTGGGGCTTGAGCTTTTAAAATTTACGGTATAGAGAGCGGCAAAGCATTGTGGGCAAGCAAGAAACATTGTGGGCAAGCAAGAAAAAGGTGCCAGAAAAAGGTGTTTGTGTTGCGTGCTTTTTGCTTGGATTTCAGCCTGCTTTAAGGGCTGGTTTGGGTGTTCTTTGACAGTTTGAAAACAGACTTTTGAGGAGAGATGGCCGAGCGGCTGAAGGCACAGGTTTGCTAAACCTGCATACTCGAAAGGGTATCGAGGGTTCGAATCCCTCTCTCTCCGCCAAGCTTTTGCTTATAAAAGCCAATGCTTTAAGTTTATATTTTGCCAGAGCTTTCTTTTGGTTTTAGGACAAGGAAAGCCCTGCTCAGCTCCCTTAGCTCAGCTGGATAGAGCGTCGGACTACGAATCCGAAGGTCGGAGGTTCAAATCCTCCAGGGAGCGCATTCCCCTTCACCTGGGGCAACACCCGTTTTTTCCTCTCTATAGAGCCTAAAACCCCCTTTTTTCCTCTGAGGAATGCACACGGAGGAATGCACGATGGAAACTGCGGAGGAAACTGCGGAGGAAGCCATGGAAACGGTGGGTGAAACACATGAGCGTTTTATGTCCATGGCTTTGGCGTTGGCTGGGCTGGCGGCACAGCAAGGCGAAGTCCCCATAGGCGCTGTAGCCGTCCTCAACGGCCAGGTGATAGGCCGAGGCCATAACCGCCGAGAAATGGACAAAAACCCGTTGGCGCACGCGGAGCTTTTGGCTTTGCATGAGGCGGCAAGGCACCTGGGCGCGTGGCGCTTGTTGGGCGTGGAGCTTTTCGTCACCTTGGAGCCTTGCAGCATGTGCGCGGGCGCACTCCTTCAGTCGCGCATTGCCCGCCTTGTTTTCGGCGCCCACGACCCCAAAGCGGGCGCGGTGGGCTCCCTCTATAACCTGCTGGAAAATGCGCGCCACAACCACCGTATAGAGGTGGTTTCAGGCGTCAGCGAGGCGGCCTGTTCGCTTGTGCTCAAGCGTTTTTTTGCCACCTTGCGCCAAAGCAAAGCCGGGCGTTGAAAAAGAAACCGTGTGGAGTGTATTTTAGCATAGGAGCGCAACCCAAAACCAAGTATGAAGAGCGACGGTGAGGCCTGCTTTTGTCCTCATATAAGGAAGGCGAGGTTTGGGTGAGGAGCAAACGCCGGTGGAGCTAGGGTGGTGGAAGGGCGTGCACTCAAGCGTATGAGCTGAGCAAAAATGAAGCCGGAGGCCATATAACGGCAAAAGAAGGCTACACCGGGAGAGGTGGCCGAGAGGCTGAAGGCACCTGACTCGAAATCAGGAGTACCGGCAACGGTATCGAGGGTTCGAATCCCTCCCTCTCCGAAGTGCTTGGGGTTTTGAGGTTTCACCATGTCTTCGACCGAGTATGCCGCGAGTCCAACGCGGCGAAGCAAAAACGTCAGGGCAGCATCGCCTTAAGCGCGGCGCACTGTGGCGACGCGAAGTCTTTGTCAAGGGACAACGTCCGAGTACCGTCAACGCCAACAGGGTCCTCTAGCAAATTGTTGGGAATGGTTTCGCCTCGCACCATGCACCCGAGGGTGCGGGCGCTGCTGAAACTCAGGTTATGCTCGGCGACTTGGCCCACAATGCGGCCGTCTTCAATTTTAATCTCCACCTGCCCCGAGGGAGCTAAGGTATAGGGATAGCTATCTATCCACCCGAGTTGCGCCTCCGCCGCGCCCTCCTTGAGAGCTCTGCCCACCACCGGTACGCTGAAAGCTGGAAGCATCGAAGACGGCCCTTGCACATTCAACGAAAACACCTCAGGCACGCCTACTGACATGTCGACAATTCCCGGGCCGTCGTCCCAAAATGCGACGGTAAAATCCATTGAGTTCGAAAACTCCCACGACTGGTCACCGAGTTGCACGAACAGTTGGTCAAACAACACGGGCGGGTCCACGATACGGTCGGAATTGTCGCGCGTACAACCCAAGCATAGCACAAGTGCCATCAGTTTCACAGAGAGCCTAAGCATCATCCAACTCCGTTCAGCAGTTGACATTCAGCATACGCCCACTCCGCGTGCTGTTGTCACCTTTTCGAATTTCAGCGATCGACCCATTATGGTCCAAATCCATCCATATATAGTATAGACCGGTTGAAAGGCTTATTGGAACATAGATGGAAAAACGGAGTCTATGTGTGCTCATGCCAGGTATCGAATGCCTAAACGTCGATACCGTTGTGCCCCCTGCTCCAAACGCGCTTGTCGTCAGCCGAATGCGCCCGGTATAGGTGCCAGAACTGTTGTGTCAACCCAATGGGCCGACGGCAGCAAGTTGGGCAGATTGCTATTCAGTCCGTAGAGCGTCCGGATTCCCACAGTGTCTGTGGGAAACACGCTGGCGGTTTGGGAGCCGCCTATTTTTGCGTTTGAACCCCTCCCTCAAGCTTTTGACGAATGAACACATAAGCGGCGACGGTGAAGGCGAGGCAGAACAAATCCGTCACATCCATGGTGGGGTGGATGGGCCTTTCGACCCAAAACCCCATCATGCTTTGGTGGAAGTGGGGAAAGCCAGGGAGGAGGTTGAGCGCGCTGAAATAAGCCGCGGCAATAAGGCAGCTGACAAGCGCGACGTGGGCGGGTTGGGGGAGCTTTTGTTGCGGGCGGATTGAATGAATTATTTTTGAAACCAACATCCACGAGGCGGCCAGCAGAACGGGCAACAAAAAACAAATGCCCACATCCGACAGTTTGCCGCTCCAAAAGCCGGCGTGGTGCAGCCGCAGATAAAAGGCATTGAACAGGATGAGCATGGCCGCCAAACCTGGCCATGGGTGCAGCAAGAGCGTGCTGAAATTGGGCGTTGTGGATTTTTCGCTCATCGGCTTTTCCTCTTAAGCGTTGCTTTTTTGAAAAGCCCTCAAAACATGTTGAAGGAAAATTTTATCTGTCAACCATTCAACGGGTGCAACCTCGTCGGTTAAAACCATGGCCCCCGGAGGCACCGGCCAAGGCTGCGGCATGGCCAGACGCTCCAGCGCCCTGTGCGCCCTCAGGGGCAGCTGCAAAGCGGCAAGCCCCGCCATTTTTTGAGGCGCGTGGCGCGTGGCGACCAAAATGGTGTTGGAATGGTTGGCCACATCCACGCCCAGCACCTGGGGAAAAACCTGCTTCAGCGTATGCGCGACGGCATGCACAACCTCCTTGTCCGCGCCATTCCTTCCAACATTTAACAGCAGCACGCCGCCAGGCCGGAGCCTTCGGTCCACCTCGTGAAAAAACTCCCGCGTCGTCAACTGAAAAGGCACATAGGGAAAGTGAAAGGCATCCACCAGAATAACGTCATAGAGCCCTGTGTCGCGCCGGACAAAGGTGCGCGCGTCTTCGGCCACGGCGCGCGTCTTGTCGGGCAGGGAAAAAAAGCGCCGTCCAACGTCAATGACGGCAGCATCTATCTCCACGCCGGTTATTTGGCTTGTTGGATAGAGCTCGTCATAGAGGGTGGCACTGGTGCCGGCCCCCAACCCCAAAATGAGCACCTCGTTGGGAATGCCCTTTTGAGTCAGCGCCGGCGCCAGGGCATAATAGCCCCAAACATCAAACAAAGGCAGGGAGCCATCCGCCAATTGAAGGGACTGGGTGGCAAAGCCCTCATCAAACACCAGGCGCCGGGCATGGCCATCATCAAGCACCTTCAGGAGGTGATAGGGGGACTCTTTCTGATAAATTATTTGTGCATTTTTGGACTCGCCCTTCAATGCATATTGGCCGACAAACACGCTGAGCAAGGAAATAGCTGCAAGGAGGCTGGCGGTTTTGGCGCGGCGTTTCCAGCCATGGAGGCCGAATATAGCCAGGACAAACAATGCAATGCCGCACAGCAGCAGGGTGGTACGGCTGCCCAGCCATGGCACAAGGAGGAGGCCGGCCACAAAAGTCCCCAGGAGTCCACCCCAGGTGCTGAAGGCATAGAGCCAGCCCCCCGCCTTGCCCACCTCGCCTTTGTGCTTGTCCACCACGCAAGAAAGCAGCAGCGGATGGATGGCGCCCAGGAAGAGAAAGGGCAGGAAGAACAAGGGAGCGGCCAGGAGGGCGAGGGTGAGCAGATGCCCCATAGAGCCTTGAAGAAAGAGGGCCAGGCTACCGCGCAGCAAGGCGCCAAGCAGCCACGGCATGACGAGCAAGGCAAAACCGCCGATGATGGGCAGAAGAACCAAATAGCGCTCAGCTTTCCCTTTGCCGGCGAGGAAACCGCCCAGGAGATAGCCCAAAGAGAGGCTGGCCATGACGGTGCCGATGACAAAGGCCCAGACGGGCGTGCTGGTGCCAAAGAAAGGCGCGAGGAGGCGGCTGACACCCAACTCGCCCGCCATCACCGCAAAGCCCGTGGCGAAGCTTAGAAGATAGAGATAGGGCTTATTCATGCGGCTGATAGACGAGTTTCAACGCACAAGTTTCAGAAGGGTTGTCTGGGTTTTCGCAAGAATAGTCTTTGTCGACGGCGAGTGTTTCATGGGTGCGTGAGTCCGTGCAGACGAAGATGGGGGCCGCCGTGTCTGGGTTTTGGGGTGCACCGACGGGCCCGTCTGTTATTTGAGCGGGCTCGCCTATAATTTGAAAGTCAAATCCAATGGGGATGAGCTTTTTATGAGGGTGTTTATAGATAATTGTCATGCTTTGAACATTGAGGCCTTGCTCTCTCATGGGGTCCAGCGCGGATTGGAGCACCGAAGTATAACCCTCCTTTTCTTCCTCAGTCCAAGAACCCCAATAACACCTTGACTCATTGTCATTCGATAAATTCAGAAATCCACTGACGGGTTCACCCATACAGTTTGTTTGAAAGGTATATTGGACGTTAAAGCCCTCTCGGGTGTCAAAGTCCGGACATGGCTCCAAGCCACCATCCGCCACCAAAACCACCCACCCTGCTGCCAAAGCCAACAGAGCCAAAACCTGACGTATGCGCTGACGCATCACCTAAACTCCTTTCATTTTCATTCAACCCAGTGAAAGACAATAATACAAGGTGAACCCAAAACATATTGAAGATGTGAAGGGGGTATTTCACATGCCTTCGGACTGAACATCCTCCCCGGGGGATACAGAGCCCCTGGGGGAGGCCTTTGAAGTCCAAGGGATGGTGGTGCGCGTCGCATTGTGGGCCTGAAGGTTGAATGCTTGTGCTATCTGTCAACCTCAGTTCGACCACACGGGGGTGGCGAAATGGCCTCGCTCCATGGGCAGTGGAAGCTGAACTTTTCCATCCAAAGTGCTTACAAAAATATGGTTTGAGCCAAGGCGGTTGGAAATAAAGAGCAACAAGCGGCCATCCGGACTGAAACTGGGCTCTTCATTGTCACCCTGGTCTTGCGTTATGCGGCGCACTTCGCCTGTTTGCAAATGCGTGATGAAGATGTCAAAGCGACGTTTCTCATCCCTTGCCGTGAAGGCAACCCAATCACCCTTTGGAGAAACCTTGGGTGTTTGGTTATATTTCCCCTGGAATGTAAGCCTGCGCGCAGCATTTTTTTCCAACTCCATGAGAAAAAGCTGTGGCCCTCCGGCGCGGTTGGAGACAAAAACAATGCTTTTCCCGTCAGGGGTGAAGCTTGGGCTTGTGTTGAGTACATAAGGCGTCTGCGTCAGCTTGCGCGCTTCTTTCCCATTGGTTTTGGCCATCCACAATTGAGTAGACTCACCTTCTGCCTGAGCCCAGGCCACCCATTTTCCATTTTTGGAGAATGCAACCCCTGTTGCCATGGTTTTTCTGGCAACCAAAGTGCTGCTTTGGCCGTTGGGTTTTTTTAAGACAATGTCCGGATGCCCCCCATCATAAGAAGTAAAGCCAACAGCCTGGTTGTCAGCCGAAAAAGCCGGCAGGAGGTTGATGCTTGTTTGGGTGAGCGCTTGGGCATGAGCTCCATCCCAGTCCGAGAGGTGGATGTTGCGACGCTGTCCCACCGTTTTGACAAAGGCTATTTTTTTGAGAAAGGGCCCTTCCTCTCCCGTATAATGGCGATAGACGGCATTGGCCAGTTGGTGGCCCATTTTGCGGATGTCCAACAAGCTGCCTTTGGCCGAAGTTTCAAACTCCAGGCGTCCACTGCTGCTGCGAAACAAACGCAAGTGTGCCTCAAGCTGCTGCGCTCTGTTGAGGCCGAGTTGGACTTTGATGACGCTTTCTGCCCCTACATTCAGCCAAGCAGAAGCGACGATGCTGTTGGCAGGCTCGTCTTGAGGAGCCAGGAAGCTGGCCCTGTTGAGCAAGCGAAAGAGGCCGGAGGCTTCAAAGTCAAAGAGGAGGAGTTTGTCGAGCTCATCGGCGAGGTTTTGGATGGAGGGGCTTGTTTCGATGACGCGGGGAAAGCCCAAAGGCTCTGCTCGAAAATTGGCTCCGCTGATTTCAAGCGTAGGGAGCTGGGCGAAGGCGATGGAGGAGAAGAGCAAAAGCCAGGAGACAAACAAACGCATGTCAATTCCTTTAAAAGGGAGTAAATAAGAGAGGAACGCCGTCTTTTCTTAAGCTTTCTTTTAAGTGCTCTGGCGGAGGCGGAAAGGGCGCAGCGCGCAGCACTGCGCTTTCCACGGCAGCATTAAAGAGCGGGTTGTTGGAGGGCTGGGTGAGTTTGGACTCCAATAATTTTCCATTGGAAGCAATGCGGATGAGGGCGGTGGCCTTCAGTCCACTGCGCTGGTTTTCGGGGATGGTGGCAGACACGTCATAATGCCGACGTATAGCCGTGCTCAGCAAGCCGAAATAACGCTCCCCCTCCTGGACGGACGAATCCCCCATAGGGTCGCCATCGGCTTGCCCTTGAAGAGGCTCGCTGGCTTTCCCTTCGCGTGAAAACGCGGACCACAATTTTTCACTGTGGTCAGCCGGAGGGCCGGCCGTTTTTGCCGCGAGAGCAGCCTTGGCAAGCGTTGCCGTTGCTTGGGGTGAAGGAACAGAAACAGGGGGAGTGGGAGGTGTCGGAGCCGGGGAGCGCACAGCAAGTGCTGTGGATGGAGGAGGAGGCAGAGGTGTTTCCTGGCGCGGCAACAAGCTCGGATCTCTGGGTTTTCCAAGGCGAACCAAGGAGGCGCGGATGGGTTTTTGAACGAAGGTGCTTGGGTTTTTTTTGCGCTCCAAAAAGCCCAACATGAGCGCGCAAAAGAGGGCATGTCCCAGCACGGAAATGGCAATAAAACTCCACGAGAGAGAGCGTGGGGAACCAAGGAGGCTGTTGTTGACATGGGCGGCCATGGGCGTTTTCAGGGTCGGCTTTGCGCGGGGCTTTGCGCGGGGCTTTGCGCTGGGCGTTGCGTTGGACGTTGCGTTGGGCGTTGTGCTGGACGTTGCGTTGAGCCTTGGGTTGTCCTGGGGTCTGTCACCATACCGAGTTTGTCTATGCCTGCGCGTTGGGCAATGGCCATCAGGTCGAGAACGACGGCATAGGGCAGGGTTTTGTCGGCTTGCAAGAAGAGCTCTTTCTCTTGCTGTATACGAGCGTTGGTGCGCAGCTTGTCTTCCAGCTGCTCATAGGGGATGGGGGTTTCCCCCAAGAAAATTTGCTCTTTCTGGTTAATGGACAAAATGAGTTTGGCTTCGTCGGACTCCAGCGGGAGGGCGCGTGTTTGAGGCAAGTCAATTTTAACACCCGGCTGAATGAGGGGTGCTGTTACCATGAAAATAATCAGCAGCACCAACATGACATCCACCATGGGGGTGACGTTTATCTCACTGAGAGTTGTGCGTGGGTGGCGCCGTTGCGAGCTCATATCTGTTTCAAAAAGGCTGGGTTAACAAAGGTGTCGTCCAAAAGAGTGTCCTTCAAAAAAAAGTGTCTTTTAAAAGGCTCAACTAAAAAAGTTGCGTTTGATGATGTTGAGAAAATCAGAAGAAAAATTGGACAGTTCCGTATCAAACACGCGGATGCGGTTCAGGAAAGCGTTATAGGCAACAACAGCGGGGATGGCCGCAAACAAGCCTGCTGCCGTGGCCAGCAAAGCATTGCCGATGGGGGCGGCAACCGTTGCAATGCTGGCATTGCCTTGCTGTGCAATTTCATTGAAGGCGGACAGAATGCCCATAACCGTTCCGAACAAGCCTACAAAGGGCGAGGTGGCGCCCACCGTTCCCAAAAAGCTCAAAGCGGACTCCAGCTTGACAATTTCAACCATAGAAGAGCGCTGCAAGGCACGCTCAATGTTTTCAATGCCTTCAAGGCGATTGGGGGTGGAGCTTATGGAGGTAGGGCCGATGGGGCTAGGGCTTGTTTTCAATTGGGCCAATTTCAGCATTTCTTCATAGCCGGCCTTGAAGACTTTGGCCAAGGGCGAGGCTTTGTGTGTGGAGATGGACTCATAAATAGAGTCCATCTGTTTAGCTCTCCAAAACACCTCGAGAAATTCCGCAGAGCGCCGTTTGGCCCCAGAGAGTTGCACGCCTTTTTGCAGCACCAGTGCCCAGCTGATGACGGAGACGATGGCCAAGAGAGCCAAGACGAAAAGCTCAATGAAAGAAGCGTGTCGGATAACATCCCAGTAGTTGATAGAAGCAAACATTCTTCTTTGGCCTAACATTTGAGAGAGGAGCCAGCAAGAAGTTGACGAAACGGTGGAATAAAATGTTACAACCTATGGCGCTAAGTCCAAACTTTATTCTGGGGTGATAAAACATGCCTAAAATTTCGCTTCTTGCTCTTGTCCTTGGATGTTTTTTAACCAGCTGTACCACGGTGGAATATTATGGTGACGTAGAGTTTGATTGGATATTGGAGGGCTGGCCAGAAACCTTCGGTTGCGAGGAAGATCCGTATGTCTATTACATGCGCATAACCATTTCCGGGGTGCAATATGGCAATGATTATTATTGCCCCGACGTTAGAAATGGGATGGTGCTCTTGGACATGGCCCCAGGCAGTTATAGCTATCGCATTGACGCCTTGGACACGAATGGTTACTCCCTCTATGCGGCATCGGGTTCCTTCTATGTGGACGGTAATGTTTATATACCCGTCGTTCTCAGGTGAGAGCTGAAGCCAAAATGAGCCTGAGGCAAGCCAGCGGCAAAGTGAAGGCGCTTTAGAAGTTGCAGAAGAGCGTGGCCTTTGGAGCCTCTTGTGCTAGGCCAGAGGCATGCCCCTGCTGAAGCGCCCCATTGGTGTTTTTGATTCGGGCCTTGGAGGGTTAACCGTCCTCAAGGCGCTCCACCAGTTGTTGCCTGAAGAAAGCACCGTCTATTTGGGGGATTTGGCGCGCCTCCCCTATGGAAACAAATCCGCAGAGGTGGTGTGCCGCTATGCCCATGAGGCGGCAAACTTTTTGCTGGGCCACTCCATCAAGTTGTTGGTGCTGGCATGCAACACGGCTTCCGCTGTGGCCCTGGAGGGTTTGCAAAAGCGGCTTTCCATTCCAGTGGTGGGCGTCATTGTTGCCGGGGCTATGGAGGCTGAAAAAAGCACCCGCAATGGACGCATTGCCGTGCTGGGGACTTTGGGCACCATACGCTCAGCTGTCTACCAACAGGCCCTGCTTGCCCTCAACCCCGCTCTGCGCATTGTCGCCCAAGCATGCCCCCTGTTTGTACCCCTGGTAGAAGAAGGCTGGCTGCAAGGCGAAGTGCCCACCCAGGTTGCACGCCACTATTTGCAGCCTGCCCTCGAGGCTGAAGCCGACACCGTTATGCTGGGTTGCACACATTATCCCCTGCTGGCTCCAACCCTTGCCGCCGTGCTGGGCCCCCAAGTGCGCTTGGTGGATGCGGCCATGGCCACCGCTCAGCATGTGGCCCAACTGCTCCGCACGCACGCGCTGCTTGCCCAAACACCTCAGCCCGCTTCCCACGCTTGCTTCGTCACCGATGAGCTAGAGCGTTTCGCGCAGCAGGCAGAGCGCTTTTTGGGTCATCCACCTGAAGGGCTAAGCCTTTGCAAACTTTAATGGTTTTTAAAACTTAAGGTGCTTGCAAACCTGAGGGTTTTTGCCTCTTCGCATTCCTTGAAGCAGCAGGGTTTGTCAACAAACTTGTCAACGGGAGGCCAAGAGTGAGAAACTCAAGCTGCATGCACAAAAAACTCTATATACGCCAACTTCCTGTAGGGCCCATGGCCAATTTTGTTTATTTGGTTGGGGCAGCGGACTCTGAGGAGGCTGTTTTAATGGATGCCAGCTGGGAGGCAGAGCGCATTATGGAGGCTGCACAGGAAGACAAAAAGCGTTTAACCGCCATTGTGTTGACACATGTGCATTATGATCATGTCCAAGCCCTTCCAAAACTGGTGGAACTCCTGAAAATTCCTGTTTTTTTGCAACAAGCAGAAATGGACTTTCTGCAAGCCTGGAGCCAAGGGCCTCTCTCTCCCTCATTTTGTCCACAATTTTGCGCTTTGCTTAAAACCTCCCCTGAAACTTTCCAAGCTGTGCAAGGCGATGCGCGCATAGCACTGGCCGGGGTGGAGATGCAGATGTTGTTAACTCCAGGTCACACTGTTGGAGGGCAATGTATTCTCGTGCAGCAGGCATTGTTTACGGGAGATATTCTATTTGTAGGGGCGTGTGGACGCGTGGATTTGCCCGGAGGAGATGTGCAGCAACTCTATAAAAGCTTGAATGAGAAGCTCAAAGTTTTGCCCGCGGAGACGTTGATATTTCCTGGGCATGACTATGGTGAGGCTCCCGTTTCTTCTTTGGAGAAGGAGCTGAAAAGCAACCCCTATTTGCAGGACAAAGCCGGTTTTTTCTCTTTGCGCACATAAATGAGGGATTTTGACGAAAGGCGGATTAAAGTGAGGGAGGACAAATATTCATCCAGGGCCATTATTTAAGCCTGTATGCTCATATGAAACCATTTGAAAAAGCCCTTTCGGGCTTTAACCACAATGTTAAACACAAAGGGCAGCTTTACCATATTCAGACGGAGGATTCGGGAAAGCATAACCCTACGGTGACGACGTTGCTGTTTCTGGGGGGCAATATTTTGGCCTCTTTGAAAGTTTCCTATGCGGAACACCTGGATGCCGAAGCGTTGCCCAAGCGCGTCCGCGAGTTGATGGAGGCACAGCACAAGCAGATGCTGCGCAACCTCTTAAAAGGGCAATATGACAAGAAGAATGAGCTGGATTCCAAACACTGGAAAGTAGGCCAGTTGGATGAGCAGGGCCCTTTGGAGGAGCACAGCCCTTTGGATGAGCACAGTGCACAAACCCTGAAGCACCAGGGGCTTATACCTTCAGAGCCCCCCCCAAGCCCTGCACATGTGGCCTCATTTATAGAAGTGGATGAAGCCACGGAAGCGAATGTGGCCCCCCTCGCGCAGCAACGCTACCCCAGCCGCCCTTTTCTGGAGCTGGCCCAGGAGCAAGCCCTGGCTACCCCCTCTTTCGAAGATGAGGAAGCGGGGACTATTTTTGGGGAAGATCTGCTTTCCGGAAAGCGCTTAGACGAGTTGATTTTGAATTATTTGTTCCGAGAGAAGGACAAGCTGGACTGAATGGGATAGAGGGTGGGGACCATGCTTCACGAGGATTTAGAGTCCACCAACGCGCTTCGCTCCCTTTCCCTTGACGCCATCCAAAAAGCCAACTCAGGCCACCCCGGCATGTGCCTGGGCGCAGCCCCCATGGCCTTTACCCTTTGGCAACACCAGTTGTGTTTTTGCCCCTCACAACCCCTGTGGCCCAACAGAGACCGCTTCGTCTTGTCCGCAGGGCATGGCTCCGCCTTGCTTTATGGTTTGTTGCACCTTTTTGGCTATGCCCTCGAGCTCGCGGATTTGACGGAGTTTCGGCAATGGGGAAGCAAAACACCAGGCCACCCCGAAGTCGGTTTGACACCCGGCGTAGAAGCAACCACAGGCCCCCTGGGACAAGGCCATGCCAATGCCGTGGGCATGGCCATCGCCGAGCGGGCTCTGGCCTACCGCTTTAATAAACCTGGCTTTAACCTGGTGGACCACCATACCTATGCCCTATTGTCAGATGGCGATATCATGGAAGGAGTGGCCTTCGAGGCCGCCGCAGTGGCAGGGCATTTGCGTTTGGGGAAGCTGATCTGCCTTTATGACTCCAATGGTATAACTTTGGACGGCCCCACCTCTTTGTGTTTTACGGAGGATGTGGGGGCGCGCTATGCGGCAATGGGCTGGCACATACAAACGGTGGAGGATGGGGACAGGGACTTTGAGGCCATGGGCGATGCGCTTTTAAAGGCCAAAGCAGAGCCCATGCGCCCTTCCTTAATTGTGGTGAAAACCACATTGGGTTTTGGCTCGCCCAATAAGGCAGGCAAAGCCGCTGCACATGGCAGCCCTCTGGGGACAGAGGAGGTGGAGAAAACCAAAATGGCTTTGGGCCTTCCCAAGGCGTTTCCTTTTTGGGTGCCCAAGCAGGTATATGCACATTGTGCCAAGGCCATTGGGCGCGGAGAGGCGGCTTTTGAGGCATGGAAGGCCTTGTTTGCCCAATATGCCATGCAATACCCGGAGCTGGCCAAGGAGTTTGAGCGCCGCCTGCGAGGAGAATTGCCTGCCGTCAACCTCAGCGAGGGGCTTGAAGAGTTGCTTCCCAAAAACAGCCTGGAGACGCGCAGCGCGGCCTCTTTGGTTTTGCAGTCTTTAGGCAAACACCTCCCGGAGCTGTTGGGAGGAGATGCGGACTTAAGCTCCTCCACAAAGTCAGCCCTCACCGGAGAGAAAGACTTTGAGGGCCAAAACGGAGAAGGCCGAAACATCCGCTTTGGAGTGAGGGAGCACGGCATGGCAGCCGTTGCAAATGGCATTGCACTGCACGGACAACTTCGCCCCTATGTGTCCACGTTTTTCAGTTTTTGTGACTATATGCGACCTGCCATGCGCATGGCGGCCTTAAGCCACCTGCCTATTGTTTATGTGTTTACGCACGACTCCATAGGCGTAGGCGAAGATGGGCCGACGCACCAACCTGTGGAGCAGCTTATGAGCCTGCGTGCCATTCCCCATTTGGATGTGGTGCGCCCTTGTGATGGCCCTGAAGCAGCGCAGGCCTGGCTATGGGCTTTGCAGCGCAAAGAAGGGCCCACCGCCCTTGTCCTCACGCGCCAGAAGCTGCCCTATTTGGACAGAAGCCAGCTGGCTCCTGCGAGAATGCTCTCCTATGGAGCCTATGTTTTGAAAGAAGCCTCAGGCCCATTGGCGGGCATTTTTCTGGCCAGTGGCTCCGAGGTGCACCTTGCACTGGCGGCACAAAGCTTGTTGGCCTCTCAAGGGGTGGCAGTGCGGGTATTGTCCATGCCGTGCATGGAGGCTTTTCGCCGTATGCCCAAAGGTTACCGTGACGAGGTATTGCCACCTGGCATTGTGGCGCGTGTGGCCATAGAGGCAGGCCTCAGCATGGGTTGGCATGAATGGACAGGGACACAGGGCTGTGTGCTGGGCATGGACAGTTTTGGGGCTTCCGCTCCAGCAGAGGTATTGTTTAAAAAATTTGGTTTTACGGTGGAGGCAGCCGTGGAGGCCATGTTGAAGCAACTGGGGAGGTTTTCTTCTCCCCTGGAAGTGGTAGCCTAGCGGCACAAGGAAGGGGGGGGAATAAGCCAGAAAGCTTCGCCAAAAAAGGCATTCTCGCTGGTTTGCAGGGTGGTTGGCTTTTGGAATTTGAATGAGGGTTTGGCAGACATGGACCAGAACATTCGTGCGTTGACGCAGCAAATTGTGCAGGAGAGTGCTTTTTTAGACGGCCTTTTCACCGAGGTGGGAAAGGTTATTGTTGGCCAAAGGGCCATGCTGGAGCGCATCGCCATAGGCTTGCTGTGCAATGGCCATATTCTCCTGGAAGGTGTTCCAGGGTTGGCCAAAACACTCGCAGTCCGCACCTTTGCTGAAACCATCCAAACCAGTTTTCAGCGCATGCAGTTTACGCCGGATTTGTTGCCGGCGGACCTTATTGGTACGGTTGTCTTTCATCAACAAGCAGGAAATTTCAGCGTACGCAAAGGCCCCATTTTTGCCAACGTGGTGCTTGCCGATGAAATCAACCGCGCACCGGCCAAAGTGCAGTCCGCCTTGCTGGAAGCCATGCAAGAGCGCCAAGTCACCATTGGCAACAACAGTTTTCCTTTGCCCTCGCCCTTTCTGGTGTTGGCCACCCAAAACCCCATTGAGCAAGAAGGCACCTATGCTTTGCCTGAAGCCCAAATAGACAGGTTTTTGCTCAAGGTGAAGGTGGACTACCCAAGCCGGGAAGAGGAGCGGCAGATGATGGATAGGATGGCGAAAGATGGCCAAGCGACAGGCCTGGCGAAGTGGGCAACGCCTGAGCAGATTTTGCGGATCCAAAAAGTTGTCCAGCTTGTTTATATAGATGAGAAACTCAAGGACTATATTTTGGACATTGTTTTTGCGACAAGAAACCCCATCTCCTTCGGGATGCGCGACCTCTCAGGCTTCATCGAATATGGCGCCAGCCCTCGTGCGACGCTTGCGTTGATGAATGCTGCAAAAGCACATGCCTTTCTTCGACACCGCGGCTTTGTAACGCCTGAGGATGTGAAAGCCATCGGCATGGACGTGCTGCGCCACAGGCTCTCCTTGAGTTTTGAGGCTGAAGCCGAAGGTGTGGATGCAGAACAGGTGGTCCAACGTATTTTTGATAGAATTGAAGTACCTTAACTTTGCCCTGTTGAGTTTTGCCCTGTTGAGTTTGCCATGTTGTCCAAAGAGCTGATTGCCAAGCTGAGGCATTTGGAAATAAACACCAAGAAGTTGGTTTCTGACATGTTGGGAGGCCAATACCTCTCGGTATTCAAAGGCTCCGGCATGGCTTTTTCTGAAGTCCGCCCCTATCAACCTGGGGATGAAATTCGGCTGATTGACTGGAACGTCACAGCGCGAATGAATGAAGCCTTCGTCAAAATATTTTCCGAGGAGCGCGAGCTGACTGTTTTCATCCTCGTGGATTTGTCCTCCTCTTTGCAATTTGGAAGTTTCCTGCAAAGCAAAGCCGAAGTGTGCGCGGAAGTAACAGCGCAAATTGCATTTTCAGCCATTACGAATGGGGACCGTGTCGGGGCATTGTTGTTTACGGATCGCATCGAAAAGCTGTTGGTGCCCAAGCGCGGCCGAAAGCATGTCATGCGGCTGATTGCGGACTTAATGAGTTATGTCCCCACAGGGACTCAAACCAACCTCTCCCTCGCGCTGACGGCTTTGTCCCATGCCATTTCACGAAGGAGTGTCGTTTTCATTGTTTCAGATTTTTTAGACCAGGGTTTTGAAGACAAACTCAAGGTGGCCTCTAAAAAACACGACCTCATTCCCGTGGTGATTGAAGACAGTTTTGAGCGTGCATTTCCCTCTGTCGGACTTGTGTCTTTTGAAGATTCTGAAACGGGAGAGCGCATGCTCATCGACACCTCAAGCCCGGCCGTTCGCGAGCAGTTCAGGCTTCAGCGTGAGCAATTTTTTCATGCACGCGACCAGCTTTTTAAGAGACTGAACATGGATGGCGTGTTGCTTTCACCCGGCGAAGCCAATGGCATGGCCTTGCAACAATTTTTTAGAGCAAGGGCCAGACGCTTGCGAAAAACAGCTTAACACAGAAAACTGAAAACCAGCGCGAGCCTTTGCTGTTTGAGAAAAAGGGTTTTAAGGAGAAGACATGTCCTTTGCACATTTACATTTGCACAGCCTTTATTCGCTTCTGGATGGGGCCATTCGGATGAACGACTTGATGGCCACAGTCCAAGAGAAGGGGATGAGCTCTGTCGCCGTGACAGACCACGGCAATATGTATGGTGCCGTGGATTTTTTTCTCAAGGCGAAGGCCTCGGGGGTGAAGCCCATTTTTGGCATGGAAGCCTATGTTGCGGGCCCCAAGGGGCGCGAGGACAGAAGCGAGCAGGTGAACCACCACCTGGTTTTGTTGGCCAAAGACGAAGAGGGCTTTGCCAATTTGCGCACGCTCTCCTCCATGGCTTTTGTCGAGGGGTTTTATTACCACCCACGCATAGACAAAGCCCTGCTGAAAAAACACTCCAGGGGGCTTTTCGGTTTGTCGGCCTGCCTCGGGGGGGAGGTGGGGCAAAGCATTTTGCGCGGGGACTTAAGCGGAGCCAGACGTGTTGCTCTCGAATACAAAAACATTTTTGAGCCGGACTCTTATTTTTTAGAAATTCAGTCCAACGGGATGACAGAGCAAGAAAGGGTGAATGACTTTCTCAAACAACTGAGCAGAGAAGTGCAGCTGCCGCTGGTTGCCACCGCGGATGCACACTATATACGCCAGGAAGATGCCAAAGCACACGAGTTGCTCATGTGCATAGCCTCGGGGAAAACGCTCTCCACCAACACTTTTCGCCACTCCACGGACCGCCTCTATGTCATGTCTCCCGAGGAAATGCGCGCCTATTTTTCCGATGTGCCCGAGGCCGTGGACAATACCCTGCGCATTTCCGAGTTGTGCAATGTGGAGCTTAAACTTGGAAAAACCATGTTGCCCAATTTCCAAGTTCCCGAAGGCCACAATGCCGACTCGTTTATGCGGGCGCTTTCACACCAGGGACTTAAAAAACGTTTTGAGCAACTGCCCAAAACGGTGGACAGGGAGGCCTATGCCGAGCGCCTTGATGCAGAGCTTTCTGTCATTTGCAGCATGGGTTTTTCCGGTTATTTTTTAATTGTGCAGGACTTTATTAACTGGGCTAAAAAGCAGGGCATTCCTGTGGGGCCCGGGCGAGGCTCCGGCGCCGGCTCCCTGGTGGCCTTTGCTTTGGGGATTACGGATTTGGACCCCATCCCCTACCATTTGCTGTTTGAGCGCTTTTTAAACCCGGAGCGCGTCTCCATGCCGGACTTTGACATAGACTTTTGTCAATACCGCAGGGATGAGGTTATCCAATATGTTTCCAAAAAATATGGAGCAAACAACGTAGGCCAAATTATTACTTTTGGAAGCCTCAAAGCCAAAAGCGTATTGCGCGACGTATGCCGCGTCTATGGCCTGCCCTATAGCGACGGGGACAGGCTGGCCAAGTTAATTCCGGGTATTTTAAACATTACGTTGAAGCAGTCCATTTATGGGGATGCCTCAAAGGGGATTTCAGGGGAGGAGCGCCTCAAGGAGATGATGGAGGCGCCCACCCTGCTGAAAAACGCCGAAGGCGCAGAGGTGGTTTCCACGAAGGAGGTGTTGGAAGTGGGGATGGCCCTGGAGGGTTTGCACCGCCAGGCGGGCATGCACGCCGCCGGCATTGTTATAGCCGACAAACCCCTCTGGGAATATGTCCCCGTATGCCGTCCTTCGGGCGAAACGGTGCTGGTGACGCAGTTTGCCAAGGACGAAGTGGAAGCAGCAGGGCTGGTGAAGTTTGACTTTCTGGGCCTTAAGACGCTGACCGTCATTAACGAGGCCTTAAAGCTTGCCAACCAAAACCGTCCTGGCCTTGCACCCCTTTCCACCGAAGACATTCCTCTGGATGACCCCAAAATTTTCGAGCTCATTTCTTCTGGGGACACCGCGGGCATATTCCAAATGGAGTCCTCGGGTTTCACCGACATGGTGATGAAGCTGAAGCCGAGTTGTTTTGAGGATGTTATAGCGGCGGGTGCCCTCTATCGCCCCGGCCCCCTGGATGCGGGCATGGTGGACACCTTTATTAACCGCAAACACGGCCGCGAAGAAGTGAGCTACCCGCACCCCTCCCTCGAGAGCGTCCTCAAAGAAACCTATGGCGTCATTGTATACCAGGAGCAGGTGATGCAAATAAGCCAGGTGTTGGGGGGCTATTCCCTGGGGCGTGCGGACTTATTGCGAAGGGCCATGGGGAAGAAGAAGGCCGACGTCATGGCGAAGGAGCGGGCGGGTTTTTTGGAGGGCTGTTTGCAGAAAGGGGTGGAGGCCAAGCGTGCCGGAGAAATTTTCGACATGATGGAGACTTTTGCCGAATATGGCTTTAACAAGTCTCACTCCGCGGCCTATGGCCTTATTACCATTCAAACGGCCTGGCTGAAAGCGCACTACCCTTTGGAGTTTACGGCGGCGCTTTTAACCTCGGAGAAGGACAACACGGACAAGGTGGTTTCCTATATTGCCAAGGCGCGCTCTGCGGGCCGGGAGGTATTGCCGCCGGACGTCAACCACTCCCTTGAGGCTTTCAGCGTGGTGGACGGAAAAATACGTTTTGGTTTGGGTGCCATAAAAGGCATAGGCGCGGCAGCCATAGAAGCCATCGTGGAGGCGAGGGTTAAAGGGCCTTTTTTAAGCCTTTTGGATTTTTGCTCCCGCGTAGACGGGAGGCGCGTCAACAAGCGCGTGGTAGAGGCTTTGGTGAAGGCAGGTGCCTTTGACTTTGAGAAGAAGGCGCGCAAGCAGCTTTTTGAAGGCATTGTTTTTGCGATGGAGCGCGGGGCAAAGGCACAGAGGGACATAGAGGTGGGGCAAGGCAGTTTGTTTGGCGAGGCAGAGTTGCCTCCCCCCACACCCAAGCGCCCGGCGGTGGAGACGGGTTTAGGGGAAAGCCTTGAGGAGCTGGAGGAGTGGCCGGAAAAGGTGAAGCTGGGTTTTGAGAAGGAGGCCATAGGCTTTTATGTTTCTGGCCACCCTTTGCAGCAATATGAGAGGGAGATAGAGTTGTTTGCGACGCCGACAAGCCAGCTTGCATTTGCGCGCAAGGACGAGAGGGTGGCGGTGGCAGGCATAGTGGCCTCTTTGAGGGAGCGGCCTACAAAGTCCGGCAAACGCATGGCCTGGCTAAGGGTAGAAGACTTGCAAGGCAGTGTGGAAGCGGTTTGTTTCCCCACAAAGAGTGCCGGGTCAGGAGAGCAAGACAGAAATGGCCGGTGGGGAAAATCCGCAGGCAAGCCCGGCTATGAAGACTGGGAGCATTTGCTGAAGAGCGATGAGGCTTTGCTTTTTAGGGGAAGCATTCAGTGGGATGAGAGCGACGAGGAGGCACCTGTCCCTGAAATTCTGGTTGAGGCCGTGCAGTCCCTGAAAGAGGTGCAGGCAGACAGACTCAATTGTTTAGAGTTGAAGTTGGACATAGACATGTTGCTTGAAGAAAAATTGCTTCGCCTCAAGCAACTCATAGAGAGCAACCCAGGGAAGACGCATGTGCGTTTGACAGTCCACATGGAGGGCGAGGCTGCGGTGTCCATAAAACCCGAAAAATCCACCATAGAGGTGAATGAGGTTGTGTTGGAAAGCGTGAAGCATTTGTTTGGGCCCAGAGCCGTCAGCTGGCGATAGGGGGTGTCGTTTTGCCCTCTTGAGGGAGGGCAGAAAAAACCCTTCGCTGGTGGCAACTACATTTTAAAAGCAAACTTTCTTAAAAGTGTCGGCACCTCACACGCCAACAGCGCATCTGCCGGCATGCGCCGCTCACACAACTGCGCCATCAGCGGCTCAAGCAGCTGGGCATCCTCTGGCGCCCAAGCCTTCAAGCTTTGCGCGGCAATGGCCACAAGCGCCTGCGCGTCTTTTGCCAAGGGCTCAAACTTCAGGCCCTCGCGCTGGGCCTGCTCATGCAAAGCCAGCTGCGCCTGCAAACTCCGTGCGGGCAACAACTGCTCTATTTCATCCAAGGCGCCAGGTGCATAAAGGGTGCCGCGCAACAATGCAGCCAACGCGGCCGTCAGCTGCGGGGAAACACTGTCTACGCTGCGCACTTCAATGAGTTTCTTCAGCCTCACTTCGGGAAACAAGGTTGACAAATGGTCCACCCACTCGGAAAAAGTGGCCTTCTTGCCTTCAAAACCCTCTTTCCAAAGTTGGCGAAAACTGAGTTTGGGCGTCAAATAGCGGCCCTCTCTGCGCAAAAACAGCAGCGGCGCATCCATGGCCCACTCCACATAGCGCGCATAGGAGAAGGAGCCGTCAAACCACGAGGGCAAATAGCCACAGCGCGCTTTGTCAACCTCATTCCACACATGGCTTCGGAATGAGGCATAGCCTGAAGGGCGCCCTTCCTTCCAGGGGCTGTTGGCAAACATGGCCACAAGCAAAGGCACCATCCTCGCCAAAACCACCACCTTGCGCACACAATCGGCCTCGTCGGAATAGTCCAGAGACACCTGGCCTGTGGCCGTCATCAACATCATCAACGCGCCTGTGCTTCCGCGCTCAGCCAGGGTTTTGCGCATGGCTGCATAGCGGTTCCGTGGCATATAGGGCACATCTTCCACCTCACCCCAAGGGCGGTAGCCTAACATGAGGGCATGCAATTGGTGCGCACCCAACACCTCCACCAACTCTTCCAAATGCTGCATATGGTCCCTATGGAGCGCATGGGCACTCTCCCGGGGTGCCCCGGCAAACTCCAGCTGCCCCCCCGGCTCTGTTGACAAAGTGGCACCCCCTCGACGCATCCCCACATGGTGGCCCGTTTGAGCATCTATAATGGGCCTCCATCCATAGGCCTGAAGCCCCTGGAAAACGCAAAGCAACCCCTGCTCCCCCTCATAGCGGATGGGGGCCCCCTGAGCGGTATAAATAAACTTCTCATGCTCTAGCCCCAACAACCATTGTGCAGGAGGCTTTTCCCCTTCCCGGAAATAATCCTCCAATTCCGAGCAAGAGGAAATGGCTTGGGCTAACATTCCTTCAGCATCTAGAGACATTGCCGTCTACATAACCTAATATACCCACAACAAGGGGACTTTTTCATCCTGCCTCTCCTTCTTTCACAACAGGAGCCTATCGCCCCTTTGCCTTGGAATTATAACAGCTTAAGGGAGCACTTCTTTCGGGTTTTGGGGGTTATGTTCTGCTGTGCACTTCCACCCTTCACTTTTTCTTCTCTCAGCCCACAACGCTGAAGGGGCACTTTGTTGTATTTTGTATGCAAAATGAATTTTCAAACCCGGAAAACTTCTCTCCCCCGGAAGGAAAGCATAAATAGCCATTGCTTATATCCAACTGAGGACTTTAAGTCTTTCATGTCTGACTGCTCGTTTTCTCAAAAATGGCCCTCATCCCGGAGCAACGGCTCATGCGCCTGATGCATTATTCCTATCCCATCATCGGCCTCACCCTCTTGTGGGTCTATCTCGGCTCAGACAGAGTCCCCACAAGCATGGCCTTGGCTCCGCCCTCCCATGAAAGCAGCTCGCTTTTGCTGGCCAGCAACCTCTCTAAGCCACCTCATGACTTGGCGGCCTTGCGCGTTGTCACCAAAGTCATCCTCTATCTGCGTGACAACTATGTCGACCCTGAGCGCATCCACCCCAAGGAAATGATGGTTGGAGCCCTGGATTATGTCGAAAAAGCCGTTCCTGAAATTGTCGTCAACGGCTCAGCGGAAGAAGGAAGCCTCACCCTCAACGTCAACGGCAATGTCAAACAATTCGACATCCGCACGGTGGACTCGCTTTGGAAACTTTCTACTGCACTCAAAAACGTGTTTGAGTTCATCGTCCCCCATTTGAGTGCCAGAGAGTCCACACGCGAAATTGAATATGCCGCCGTCAACGGAATGCTCCAAACCTTGGATCCTCACTCTGTCCTGCTCAAACCAGAATTCTATAGAGAAATGAAAATGGCGACGAGAGGTGAATTCGGCGGCCTGGGCTTTGTCGTTCAAATGCGTGAAGGGAAACTCAGCGTCGTTCGTGTGCTGCGGAATACGCCTGCATTTCGCGCAGGCATTAAACGACACGACATCATCGAAAAAATTGGGGATGAATCCACCATCAACATGGACGTCAATGAGGCTGTCTCGCGCTTGCGCGGTCCACACAACACCAAAGTCACCATCGGCCTTTCACGGCCAAGCCAAAAAAAATTCCAAACCCTGACGCTGACACGCGCCATCATCAACGTAGAATCCGTGCTCCATAAATTGCTTGCAGGCAATGTTGGCTATTTGCGCATCAGCAGTTTCCAGGGCAACACGACGCGCGACATCATCGACGCTTTGCAGTCGCTGAATGCACAGGCCAAAGCCAAAGGCAAAAGCAACGGCATCCAAAGCCTCATTTTGGATTTTCGCGGAAACCCAGGCGGGCTCTTGGAGCAGGCCATTGAAATCAGCGATTTGTTTTTGTCGAGTGGAGCCATTGTCTCCACCGTGGGTTATTCAGACACAAGACGTGACGAAAAACGCGCCACCCCAAGCTTAAATGACGTCCATGTCCCCATGGTTGTTCTCGTCAATTCAGGCAGCGCTTCCGCTTCTGAAATTGTCGCCGGCGCCCTCAAAAACCAAAACAGGGCTGTCATCATCGGACGCCAAACTTTTGGGAAAGGTTCCGTGCAGGAGCTTTATGCTTTCCCTGACGAAAGTGCCCTCAAACTCACCATTGCCCAATATCTCACCCCCGGCGGAATTTCCATTCAGGAAATAGGCATTACGCCGGATATTGAGCTGATTCCTGCGCGTGTGGCCGCCTCCTTCTCCTCCGTGTTTGCCCCCAGGCGAACACTCAATGAAGCCAGTTTGGAGCACCACTTCATCAACCCTCTGGAGAAGGAACGAGAGTTGAGCAAAAAAGGAAATGCTCCGCCCAAAGAAAAACCTCTCATGTCCATAAAATATTTGAGAGAGGAGCCTAAAGACGAGCAAGACAAACCCGAAACCTGGCCTGAAACAGAAGAGGAGGATATTGATCCGGATATTATTTTGGAAGATTTTGAAATGGAATTTGCTCGCGGCCTGTTGACGGCAGCACCCAACAACAACAGAGAAAACATGCTGAGCGCCTCCCGTGCCTATGTCCAGGAAAAACAAAAAGCAGAAGAAGAGCGCATTGGCAAAGCCATTGAGCGTCGCGGCATCGACTGGAGCCCTGGGAAACGCCCTGCAAGTTTGCTGGTGGAGGGGAAATTAGAGCCCACAGCTTCAAAAAAACTCAGCGGCAACCAGGAATTTCTTCTCAAACTGAATGTGCACAACAAAGGCGAGCTCCCTCTCAAACGTGTGCGTGCCTGGACAGAATCCGACAACTTCTTTTTGGATAGACGCGAATTTTTAATTGGAGCTGTCGCTCCGGGCCAAACCGCCATGTCCACACTCAAACTGACGGTGCCCGCTGACACCTATTCCCGCCGAAACCTCATCCACATTAAACTTGAAGATGATGAAGGCCTCTTGCCCATAAAACTCCAGGGGGAAGTCAGCCTCATCGAGTTGCCCCGCCCTCTGTTCGCTTTTGATTATCAATTCGTCGACAATTGCGCTTCATGCAACCAAGACGGCCGCGTCCAAGCTGGAGAGACTTTGAGTTTGTTTGTTGATGTCACCAACACCGGAAAAGGCAAAGCACTCTCTGCCGTGGCCACCATCAAAAACCTGGGCGACGCGGCTGTCTTCATCGAACAAGGACGGTTTAAACTCGGAGAAATTTCCCCCGGCCAAACCAAGACAGCAAAATTCGTCTTGAGAGCAAAGCCGGCCCGCGCGCAGATGATGCTTCCCCTGCAACTCATCCTCGTGGATGAAACCCTCATGGAAAGCGCTGTTCAAAAAATACAAATACCCATTGAGCAGCCCATTGCCTTAAACCAGGCTTCTCAAGCCCTTCGCGCAAAACCCCATACGCAACTCTTTTCAAGTGCAGACACAAAATCCGCCATTGCCCAATTCATCCACCCAACCCCTGTCTCTGTTGAAGCCCAAACGGATTCCGTGGCACGCGTACGTTGGAATAAGGAGCGCTTTGCCTTCATCCCCCTGGCACAGCTTGAGCCTTCCCCTTCCAAAGAGGAGCCCAAGGAAGACTTGTCAGAGGCACTCACATATCTCCCCCATCACCTGCCACCCCTTATTTCACTCAACGTGGACTCAAGCACAGGAGGCTTGGTCAGCAACGAAAACCATTTCCTGCTTTCAGGCCATGTGAAAAACCCCAAGCTGCTTGACATGTTCATCCTGGTCAATGACAAAAAAGTCTTCTTCAAAAGCAACCCCAAACACAGCTCACAACTGGAGTTTTCTGCCCGCATCCCTCTGAAAGATGGCGACAATGGCATCAGCGTCATCGCCAGAGAAAGTGAAGATTTTGCAAGCCGAAAAACCTTCTTTATCCGCAAAGACAAGGCAGATGATGCTTTTGCTTCCCATTGAGTGCCATGAATTTTTGCCTAAAAAAGCCTGCTCTCTATGCAGCACTCGCCTATGTCCTCATGGTGAGTTTAAGCCATGCCGCCCAACGCAAAATAAACTTAGAGCCCCTGGGAAACCCTTCCGTAGATCCAACCGCCAATGATAGATTTCGCGCTTTTGCTCGCCAACTCGCCTTGAGTTTTTCACCTCAGTCCCCTTCTCCTCCTCATACCCTGGGGTGGCATGGCAGCTCGGCCAATGCCTTCATCTCCATAGAAAAACCCAGCTGGGAAGCCCTCGAAGAGCTCAACCGAAAAGCACTGGAAAAACTCAACCCCAACGCCACAGGACACCTTTTTCCCCAAAGCTTGCCCCTGTGGACACAGCTGGGCATCTCCGCGCGCAAAGGACTCCCTTATTCCTTTGAAGTGGGTGTACACGCCAAATGGCTCACCCAAAGCTCCATGTGGACACTTGCTGGAGATTTAAAGTGGGCCTTCAATGAAGGGATTGATTATTTGCCTGACTTTTCCATCCGCGTGCACCTCCAACAACTCTTTGGCGCCTCCCCTCTCAAACTGACAACAGGCGGCATGGATTTAAACTTTGGACACTCCCTCGCCTTGCCCAACGGCTCCATCCTCAGCATATTTGGCGGGTGGGATTTGGTTTTCGTCTATGCCGCCAGCCAACCTATACCTTTGAGCAATGGCACCCCGGAGGAAGCAAAATTTGACTCACTCAAACCTTTCTCCAACTCCCACAACCGCGTTTATGCCGCCTTTAAAGTGTCCCATTGGGATGCTTTTGTACAACTGGGTTTGTCCTATTCTCTGCTCAAAACACCCATCAGCAACCAGCAAAGCCCAGACAACAAAGAAGTGAAATTTTCTACGCTTTTTTCTGCAAACTTCAGCGCCGGTTATATGTTTTAAACCTCTTAAAGCACCCTTTAAAGGGAAACCCCTCTGAATAAAAACAAAGAAACCTCCAGTTGCACTCTTGCCTCAAGTGTCGCATGCTGCATGCGTGCACTTTGGAATTGGCGAAATTATTTTCCTGGCTATTGTGTTGACGCTCATTTTTTCAGCTTCGCGCATGAGCGCTCTGGGCAATGCGCTGGGCAAATGCTTCCACGCATTCCGTCAAGCCTCCAAGGGAAAGGATTTCATCGACTTGCCGGCACAAAGCACCTCAAAAACAGAAGAACAGGCGCCCACGCAGCAAAGGGAATGAAGAGAGCGCCTGCGCTCTCTGCATGCATGGAGCGGCGTCAGACGGGCTTTGGCTTGCCTTAAACTTTTGCCCCCAAGGGCTGCCTCTTTTGCTAGGCTCGCCTCTTCTCATAAAGCTTAAATTGGAGGGAATATGGCTCGCTCTAAAAGCAAACACCAACGTCGCCGTCATAAAATCCGCGTCAAACGCAGCAAACAAAAAAAACAACAGAAAAAAACGGCCCCCAAACCAGAGCATAAAACCGCTTAGTTGCTCCAAGGCGGCTTAAACTTGGGCAAATGCCGAACCCTTTGAAATGGCCCCCTTTCCCCTTCTATGGGAATTTTCCCCTTCTATGGAAAGGGGTGTCCAAGGCGGAGCCAGGTTGAAAAGTTAATGGGAAGCAGAAAGCAGGCCGGCAGGCAGTTGCTGAAAAAATTGTTGCCTAAACTCAAAATAGCTTTTCAGCTCCACCTGTCCTTTGCGTGCTTGCTGGCGCAGCGCCTGCATTCTCTCCATTTCTCCTTGGAGTTGCTCATTGTCCCGCGCGGCTTTTGGCAAAGGCACCACCACCGTATCAAACATGTTGAGCGCAACGCCTCTATAGTCCATGGCAGCCAACAACAAACAGCTTCCACACGCAGCCCAAAGCCAGGGGCGAAGAATGCTGCGCAACACAGGGGGAGGTTGAGCGCTTTCAGAGGGCATATATAATTTTTCGGCAGGGAAGTCTCGAGGTGGCCTTGGAGAAAACCCCAAAACCCTCAACAGTGTCCACATGCCTGCTATGCCCAAAACCAACCACAAAAACAAAACCCCCTGGCCTAAAGGCAAAGCAGCAGAGGAAGAAGCATTGCCAAACTGCAAAAACAAAATGTAGACAAGCAGGTTATAGGAAGCATGCGCTGCAACCGAAACCCAAAGGTTGCTCGTCACATAGGCCAACCACCCAAACAGCAAACCCAAAGCCAACCGGGCCAAAAACCCCACCGGATCCATATGGATGAGGCTAAATAAAACAGAGCTCACCAAAAGGCCCAGGGGAGCTCCCCAGCGCAAAATGAGCTTGGGTTGAATAAAACCTCGAAAAAAAACCTCCTCACATAGAGGCGCCACCAACACCACGGCCCCCACCATCAAGGCATATTCAATGCCGCTCAAAGCTGAAAACATGTCGCGGCCATCAAACATTTTTTCCCACGAGGCCGGCACCACTTGCTTCACCCAATACATGAGCGGCAACACAACGGCGACATAGCAGAGCATCCCCAAAAACCCGCCTGCAAGCAGCCTCTTTGGAGAAACAGACAACAAACCAAGGGCCTTTGAGGGCGGCTGCCGCAAAAGGCGCAAGCTTACCCAGGGGATGCAAAAGAAAACAAAAACCTGCACAAACCAAGCGCCAAAAACAAAATTCAGGGACTGCAGAACAACACTAAGCACCAAAAAAAGCAAAAGCCCGAGTATAGCCACTTGAGGCAGTGGGCTTCTCCTCATATGGCGCGCACCCCATTCTCTATCCCCACAGTGAGGGGATAAGGCACACCCTCATTCAACAGGCTTTCAGGGGCATGCTGCCGGGCTTGCCTGGCATAGAGGCTGCCCGCCGTTTCCTTTTCTGAAAACAAATTTTTCAGGCTTTCTCGAGAAAAATCCAAACGCTTGTTCTTCCAGAGCAGCGCCGCTGTTAATAGCATCAGGGCCAAAACCACCAGAAGAAAAAACACCTTCAAAACACGACGAAACCCTTTGCGCCGCTCTATTTTTGTCTTGCTTTGCACAAAGGCCCGCCGAATTTCAGACTCATTCGCCCTTCGCAGCTCGCTGACATTTTTGTCATGCGCAATATCCTCAGAGGCCGCTGACAACAAACCCGCCGAAGAGTCCTCATCCGAAAAATCCAAGGAAGGAAGCTCTTCCTCTGCATCAGCCCCAACGCCTTCCGTGGCAAAATTCTCTTGCGGCAACAAAGGCTCACGCAAGGATGAAGGTATAGAAAAGGACTGCACCTTTCGAGTCCCATCCAATGCAGGCTCAGCGTTTTGCAAAACGGATGGATCCGAAAGGTATTCCACTTGTATGGCGCCGCCTATTTCCGCTTCTCCCAAGGCTCTGCCTTCCTGCATGGAAAAACGGGACGCGGACTGCTCTTCTCCTTGCTCGGCCAGCTTCTCCGCAAACAACTTGGATATGTGGGCACCACTGCTTCCTCCAAATGTGGGAACACGTGGCGGCTGCGCTAAAGACTTGCCCTCTTCCTTGCGCCGAGAAGCTTCTACGCCCTGCAAAAAAATACCAGGCCTCGTCGGCTCACTGGTCCCCATCTGCTCCGGCTCTCCAAAAAAAGCGAATGGATCTTCCTCCACACGAGACGATGAGGCCGCCTTGGCCGGAGCTGTAGAAGCATAAGGCTGCGAGGCATAAGGCTGCGGAGCATAGCTCTGTGGGGCATAGCTCTGCGGATAACTCTGCGGATAACTCTGTGGGTTCGCAGCATAGGGTTGCGCCGCATAGAGAGGCTGATGCGAAGCCGACAAACCATGGACTCGAAAAACATGCCGGCAACGCGCACAACGCACTCGCGCGCCCGAAGGGGGTATTTTCTCATCCGCCAACCGAAATCGCGTCTTGCACTGTTCGCATTTTACAATCATATTCGCTTAAGCTCTTCGTTTAGGACGTTTAAAAAAATTGAAGCTAACCTCAGAATAGATATTGAGCATAGCGCGGATTTTCATTCAAATGGGAATATGGTTGCAGGACGCTCTCTTAAAGTTATCAAACGCTATTCAAATCGAAAACTCTATGACACCTCCCTCAGCTCTTATGTGACACTCGATGAAATCGCCCGCATGGTTATGGAAGGATATGAAATCCAAGTCATTGACAATGCTACAAAAAAGGACTTGACGGCCGTCACCCTGGCCCACATCGTCCTTGAGCAAGAAAGAAAAAAACGACGCATGCCCCTCCACCTGCTTAAAGCAATGGTCAAAAAACCTAGCGAATCTATTGCAGATTTTCTTCGGACTGAATGGGGCTCCCGCGTTCAATCCCTCAAAGAAAGCGCTGAAAGGCTTCTCAACCCTGAAGGAAAAGGCCATGAGAGCCCTAAAAATGTCCCCCCGGAAGCACAGCGACGCTTGGATGAAAAGCTATATTCCCTCGCAGAAGAATTTATGGCCAGTATGCATGTCTCCGCTGGAGACTTGGCCAAATGGAATGCTCGCATAGAAAACCTCGAAAACCGCATCCGGGCCCTCGAAGAAAATGCTCCGACAAAAAAAGGTTAACCTGCTGAAATTTCAGAATAACGCTTTTCCGGCTGCTCTGGAGCCAAAGCCAAAGAAGGTTTGCGCGGCAGGGGTGTTGCCAACGCCACGCCTTCGGCGCGCAACTGCTCTATCTGCTGGCCAAGCCTCTGCACCTCTTCCTTCAATATGCTAATTTCACTATATAAACTTTCAATTTCCTCCTGGCGGGAAACGCCCAGCCGCGCCAAAGCGGCGCGCACTTGGGTGTCCAAGGCAAGCTTCGCATCCATGGCCTTGCCTATGGCCCCTTGTAATGCGGACATAAAAGCCTCGTTGGACATCAGTTGCCCTGCCAACCGAGTTATTTGTTGCTCCCCTGCGTCAAGAAACATTTTAAAGACAGAACCGATTTCGCGCATAGCCAGTGTATGCTGACATCTGCCTGCTCTTGTCTCTTCTGTCAAGTGTATGACCGCTTAGCCAAGCCATGACTGCGCTTTCTCTCAAACGACTGCTCTTTATCAGCGGCAAAGGTGGTACGGGGAAATCCTCTGTTTCCACAGCTCTCGCCCTGTATAGCGCCAGCTTAAAGGCCAAAACACTCCTCGTGGAGCTCAATGCCCCAAACCGCCTCGCCCCCCTCTTGGGCCATTCCTCCTCCCCCGCAGAGCCCAAGCTGGTAGAGCCCCACTTGTGGATGGTTAACTTGCAATTTCAATCCGCACTCAAAGAATATGCCTTAATGGTACTCAAATATGAGCCCATCTATCGCACTGTCTTCGAAAACCGATGGACTCAACGCCTGCTCCGCTTCATCCCCTCCATTCAAGAGCTTGTCCTCCTGGGAAAACTCCTGCACCACGCCCGCGAAAAAACACCCCATGGCCAATATCGCTTTGACAAAATTATTGTGGATGCTCCCGCAACAGGCCACGTCACGCGCCTCCTCTCCATCCCCAGCCTCTTGCTGCGTACTGTCCCTCCGGGCGCCCTCGCGGATGATGCTCAGTGGATGAATGCTTCACTCCAAGCCCCAACCACTGCCGCCCTCCTCGTCAGCCTGCCTTCAGAAATGGCGGTACAAGAAACGCTGGAGTTGCACCACGCCCTCTCAACAGAAGTACATATGAACGTCGCCGCTATGCTGCTGAACCGCTTTGTCCCCCCCCTCTTTGAGGAGAGTGAGCTTTGCCACCCCGCGCTGACCAGCCAAGCTCAACTCCTGCAGCTGGCTCAACAACAACACGCCTTGGCCACAGCGTCCAAAGCCGCCTTTGCCAGGCTCTCTCAACTGCCAACGCCCACTTTTAAACTCCCACATATTCCTTTTGCCAGGCCCACCCGACAGGCCATCCTCACGCTGGCTGAGCACATGAGAGAAATGGAGGGGCTCCTGTGAGTGTTGGGCCGCTAAGCTCCATGGAAGTCCTCATTTGCGTAGGGCCCGGAGGGGTTGGGAAAACCACCCTTTCGGCCGCCCTGGCTTTGGCGGCGGCGACCCGGGGCCGAAAAAGCCTCGTCTGTACCATCGATCCGGCCAAACGCCTGGCACAGGCCCTGGGCCTTCAACGCCTGGGGAACCAAGAAGCCCGCTGCTGCCTGCAACAACACAAGCTCGAAATACAAGCCGCACCAAACCCGCAGGAAAACCCGTGCGCTGAAAACAAGGGTGCTGAAAATAAGGACGCTCAAAACAAGGACGCTGGGGGCCAGCCTCCCATGGCTTCTTTCTGGGCGATGATGCTCGATACGAAACATGCCTGGGATGAGCTGATCTCCACCCATGCAACCCCCAGCCAAAAAACACGTATTTTTAACAACCGCTTCTATCAGTCCCTCTCCAACTCCTTGGCAGGCTCCCAGGAATATATCGCCATTGAAAAACTGTGGGAGCTGAAAATGCGCCGAGACTATGGCTTGGTGGTTTTGGATACGCCTCCTATTGCCAATGTACTGGACTTTCTGGATGCCCCCAGCCACCTCTTGGGGTTTTTGGATACGGAAATTTCTAAACACCTCTTCTTGCCCATGTTGTCCGCCGGCCGCTGGGGCTTTCGCCTATGGAAAGCCAGCAACAACCTCTTCCTGAAAACACTCTCACGGTTTACGGGAATACAAACCCTGGAGCAATTGTCCGAATTCCTCCTCTCCATGGGACAACTCTATGAGGGCTTTCGCACAAGAGCACGCCAAACACAAAACCTGCTCGAAGCTCCCTCCACCGCTTTTGTGGTCGTTACGACACCACACCCTGAAAGAGTTTCTGAAGTAGAGCACTTCCTGGAAACCCTGGAAAAACGCAAACTCCAAACCGCCGCAGTCCTGGTCAACCAAACACACCTGCCCTTGGAGCCACACTCTCGCGAGGCGCTTCGAGCGCTCCCCAAAACCCTGGCAAAAAAAATAAAGCTCGCCCATCAAACCCTCCGGCAACAAGCCGATGAAGACGCATATGCCCTGCAAAAAATACAAACCCTTTGCCACAACATTCCCCTGAAAATAATTCCAGCCCTCGACAGCAGCCACTCTGAGCTGAAACGCTTATGGCAACTCTCTCTCATCTTCCAAAACTCCCCATGAAAAAGCTTGTGCTCCTCGGAACCCTTGCCTGCGGGGTGTTGGCCTGCAAAACCACTTCTCCAACCCATGTGGAAAACCAGCCCCCTCCCTCCCTCGCCCAGGCAGCCATGGATGCCCAAAACGCCCTGGAAGCAGCCAGCCTCTTCTCTAAAACTTGCCTGCAAAACCCCTCCCAATATAGGGCCGACTGCCTCCAGGCCGGAACGTTGTGGGTGGAGCTGAAACGCTGGGAAGAGGCTGAAAAAAACCTCAAACCCATCGCCAACCCCCATGGCAATGAAATGAGCGTGGAAGCCTGCTTCCCTCTGGCCCTCAGCTATTATGAGCGCGGTCAGCTCAGCGAGGCTGTCGCTTTGCTCAAACCCATTGCAGAGCGCAATGAGTTGGGCAGCCGTTGGCAGCTGCGCGCCACAACGGAATATGCCATTTGCCTGCTGGAGCAAGGTGAGCGCGACAAGGCTCAACACCTCCTGGAAACCGCCAACAACATGGCCTCTCCTTCCATGGGTGAGGTGGAAAAAGTCGCCTGGGCCAAAGCCAAATTCTTCCTCGCGGAAATTGCCTTCCTGCGCTTTGCCGAATCCCCCTTTTGCAACCGCTGCTCCGCGGACCGCATGGCTGAAGATGTTGAGAAAAAAGCAAGGCTCCTCTTGGACTCACAGGAGCTTTTTGTGCAAACCATTCAAACCCAAAACACCTATTGGGCCATCGCCGCAGGCATGCGCATCGGCGAGTTGTATGAAACGCTATACCAACAATTGCTCGACTCGCCTCTCCCCCTTGAAATCAACCCCAAAGAGCATGACGCCTATCGCAGAGAAATGCGCAAACTCCTGCACAGCCTCCTGAGTCAAGCCCTCGAAAATTATGAGGATACCCTCCTCACCGCAGAGCGCATCGGCGCCACAGGCTTCTTCCCCAAACGTACCCGGGAAAGACTCCTGCGCTTAACTCAACAACTGCTCGACAGCCCCGAAGAGGCCCCCCCATAAGCCCCCCCTCACAACACCTCCCCATAGCCCGCTTCTGTCCACCTCAAGGAAGCCCATGTCCTCATGCCACCCCTAGCCAACTCCACCACCATGGATGCTCTCTTCTCCGCAGAACAATGGGCGCGCGCTCAGGCCTATGCTTTCCCTTTCTATGTCTGGAAAGCAGCCAGCCTCCCCTATCTGGCCTTGGTATATGCCCTGCTCTTTCGCTGGACACCCCAGGTCTATGCCTTCGCTCAACAACTTTGCTCCCACCCCCTTTTCCTGCGCATGAGCAGCCTCCCCCTGCTGCGCGTCGGCCCCGCATTCTCTCAACGCTTGTGGAAAGGGCCGGGGCTGGGTGCCGCATGGCTCTTCACCTTGCTGCTGATGCTGCTGATGACAAGCTTCTATGTGCCCATCCACATATTCCTCGACTATGCCTGGGAGCACCGCTTCGGCATGTCCTCTTATGGGCCTCAAAGCTTCGCCGTGGACTTCTTCAAAGGCATTGCACTCAAATCCGCAACCCTCACCTGCCTCGTCGTCGGGCTCCTCGGCGTTGCTCGAAGGACTCAACATTGGTGGTGGGTGCTGGGCCTGGTCAGCATAGGTGCCTTGCTCCTCTCGCCCCTCGTGGATCCATGGCGCGCACGCGTTTATGATCAACAACACAGCCTGCCCCCCTCTCCGTTGCGTGGCCAAATTCAAACACTCCTCCAAAAAGCCCACGTGCAAGTGCAGGATATTTGGGTTGAAGAAAACTCCCGCACCACCAAAAAACTTCAAGCCTATTTCGCCGGCCAAGGGCCCAGCCGTACCCTCATCCTCAATGACAACTTGCTCAATACCCTCGAAGAAGATGAGGTTATTGCCGCCGTGGCCCATGAAGCCGCCCATGCCAATGAAAATAAACTCTATAACCAGTTGGCCTCATGCCTGGCCCTCCTGGCCGCCGTGTGGGGCCTGCACAAACTCCTGCAACAAGCCCAAAAAAAAGCGTGGCTGGGCATAGAGCGCTATGCAGATCCACGCATTTTCCCTCTGCTGCTTTTAAGCATCTCCCTCGCCCAGTTGCTGATAAGCCCCATTTCCGGCGCCTATAGCCGCGCACGAGAGCTGGAGGCCGACCGACAGGCCATTGCCCTGACAAATGACGCCGACACTTTCGCACGCATGCTCCAAAAACTCAGCACCGCAAACCTTGCCAACCCCTCCCCACCACGCTGGGTCGTCCTCATGGGAATGAGCCACCCACCCCCGCTGGAGCGCATCCAAGCCTTATATCCACCCCAACCCAACGAATGAAGCCTGCTCAGCTTAAAGGCTATGCTTGGCACCTCGGCTTAAAAACCCACGGCCAACTCCACCAGCAAGGGCCCCACCACCATGGGCTTCAGCGCTGTGGGCTTCAGCGCTGTGGGCTTCAGCGCTGTGGGCTTTGCCGGCATGGGCTCTAGGGTGGTGGATTTCATAGAAAACATGCCAGAGGGTTTGACAGCTAAACCCTATAAAATATAAGCCGACATGGATGTGCCTTGGCTTCTTCATCCAGGGTGTGCCTTTAAAGGAGTTTCTCATGCGTACCATGGGCTTGGACGTTGGCAGCAAAACCGTGGGGGTTGCCCTTTCAGATGCCTTGGGCCTCACCGCCCAGCCCCACAGCACGCTGCATCGCAAAAACCTGCAGGCGGACTCCAAAGCCTTGGCCGCTTTGGCCAAGGCCCATGAGGTCCAACAATGGGTGGTGGGGTTGCCTCTGCATATGAATGCAACCGAAGGTGCCTCGGCACAGGCGGCACGCAAGTTGGGAGAATGCTTGCGTGCGCATACAGGGTTTCCTGTGCATTATTGGGATGAGCGGCTCACCTCTGTTATGGCGGAGCGCATGTTAACGCAGGCCAGCCTCTCGCGAGAGAAAAGAAAGCAAGTTGTCAACCACGTCGCCGCCGCCCTCATTCTCCAAAGCTGGTTGGACGCACAAGAAAGCCAAGCCCTATGAAGCGTATTCTCCTTTTTGTCGGCATCTCCCTGTCCGTGCTGCTGGTGTCTGCCCTCGGTTGGTGGCTTTTTAAACAGAGAGAGCTCACCGAGTTTGCACAAACCCGCTTTGGAAATGAAAAACCTAAACGTGTACTCATTCAACGCGGAACACTCCCTCCCGCCCTGGCCCAACAACTCAAAGAGGCCGAGGTTATTGAGGACGCTTCCCTTTTTTATAAGTGGATCCGCCGGGAAGGTGTGGCCTCCAAACTCAAAGCCGGTGAATATGAGTTTATAGGTCCGCTCTCCCCCGCTGAAATAACCAACCAAATTATTGCCAACCAAGTCAAAACCTATCGCTTCACCATCCCCGAAGGCTTGCGCATGGACGAGGTCGTCCCCATTATGGTTGAGGCTGGGCTGGACTTTGACGCACCCAAGCTTGAAGCTCTCATGCATAACCCCTCCTTCGCCAAGCAATTGGGCCTGCCTGCCCAAAACTTGGAAGGCTTTTTATTTCCCGACACCTACCTCTTCTCCCGCGGTGCCACAGAAGAGGACGCTCTTAAAAAAATGGTGAAGGCCACTTTGGATACTTATGCCGCTGCACCCAGAAAACCAGAAGTTGAGCTGAACCTCCTGGAAACCATCACCTTGGCCTCCATTATTGAAAAAGAAACAGGTACCCCCGAAGAACGCCCTCGCATTTCTTGCGTATTCCACAACCGACTTCGACAAGGAAAACGACTGGAGACAGATCCAACCGTGCTGTATGCGAAAATGCTGCGCCTGGGATATTTTCATAACAACATTACGCGCAAGGACTTAGAAACGCCCCACCCTTATAACACTTATAAAATAAAAGGACTTCCCCCAGGGCCCATTGCCAGCAGCGGCAAAGCCGCCATTGAAGCAGCACTGATGCCCATGGACTGCAAAGAGCTTTTCTTCGTCTCCAAAAACGATGGGACGCATGTCTTCTGCCCGGACTATGAGTGCCACAAAAAAGCGGTGGACCTATGGCAGATACAGTTTCACGAAAACAAAAAAAAGACCCGTTGATTTCTTCATGTAGAGAGCAAACAATCCATCTCATATTCAAAAAACAAGTGTTACCAGAAGACGAATGCCCTAGAGAATAGACATACCCTGAAAATGAATGGCGTTGACATGTCCAAGCACCCGCCCCAAAGCTCGCCTATGCCCCATGAGGAGAAAACGCCTCTCGAGGGCATTTCTCTCTCAAGGGGAGAGCCTCTCAGAGGAAGGCCTTTAAAGGAGAGCCTCCTTTGAGCGAAGCCTGGAAAGAAGAATTTGAATTGCCTCCTGCTTCGCCTGCAGAAAGCCTGAGCGACCCCCATACACAACCCTTGGACTCGAGCAAGCTTTCCTGCTGTGTCCGACGCCTCTTGCAGTCCTCTGAGCTTGGGTTTTGTCGCATTGCAAAACAACAATGGGGATTGCCCACACCTCAGCAAAAAGAAAAATGTCAAACAGCCTATGCGCTGGCGCTTTTTGAAAACCTTGAGCAAAAGGCCAACCCCCACTTGCCCCAAGGAAAAGGCCTCTGGCCCTATATTGAAAATTTTCTTGAGCAAGCCTTGCACCCGCAACTCAAAAGCCTGACCAATAAACCCGCCTTGTTCTCCTCTCTCTTAAGCGACTTGGCTAACCCGGACAACATTCTGCCAGAGCCCCCCTCCATCGCCACATTGGCTTCCTTGCACCAAGAGTTGGCCAGGGACTTCCCCGTTGAATATATGCGCGCATGCTGCCTGCTTGCCAGCACCGTCGGCGAGTTTACCATGCTGGGAGGGGATGCGCTGCGCTTGGCAGAGGCTGCGCCCTTTGTCTATTCCGCCAGCGTTTCTTCCGCTCTCATGGAAGCCACTTTCTATGGCTATCTCCTGCGACGCAGCGCCTTTGACAGCTTGCTGAGTGAAACCTTCAAAAACAACAACCCTACTCAGCACATTTCCCTCGCCCCCTGGCTTCTGCCTCCCCTCATCCGCCAATTGTTCGGCATCAGCTATGAGTCCGAAACACTCTGGTCCCCTCAAGATGCTGCTTCTGCTCTTCTCAAACTGGCCCCCATTCCCCAAATGCTTCCCAACCGCCCTGTGCTCTTCCACCTGGCCACTCCTCAAGAAAAACACCTTCAACAAAAACAACAAACCGTCGTTTTTGAAGCCATGCGTGAAAAAAAAGTCTTCTTCAGAAACAACATGGGCAAACTCTTCTCGCTCCCCTTCCAAAGCTTCGCCGCACAAGCCCTTTCCCTCTCCTTCCCCACTTGAGCCCTTCAGCGGGGAAGGGAACTTGAAAAAAACAGACGAAAACTCCTCAACCCCCAGAGAAAAGGGCTAGACTAAAGCCACATGTGGACAGGAATGATTGCCTTGGCCCTTTGCCTGGGTACACAAGAAGAAGCCAAAGACTCAACACGAGAAATAACAAAAATAATCAACCGACGCCTGGAGCCTAAACAAACCGTTTTGCACCTGCTTCACCAGGTGGGCCTGAGCAATATGCGCGTCAACGAGCTCCAAAGCGCACTCTCCGCAGCAGGCTTTGACTTTAAGAAGGCAAGGGCCGGAGATCAACTCCGGCTCGTCTTCAAAAATGAAGAGCTTGAGTGGCTCGACTATCGCCGAAACTCACTCACAGAGTGGCAAGTCCGACGAGAAGAAAACCGCTATTGGGGAAAACAATGCGAAACCGAAAGAGAAGAAAAAATTGAAGTCGTCGACTTGTCCGTCGAAAGCTCCCTCTGGAATGCTGCCATCGCCGCAGGAGAGCGACCTGAAATTGCCGTCGTCGTCGCCGATGTTTTTGCCTGGGATATCGACTTTTATAGGGATGTACAAAAGGGTGACAACATCCGTATTGTCGTCGAAAAACTCACCTCCAAAGGCCGTACCCTCGCCTATGGCAATGTGCTCGCAGCACAATATAAAGGCTCCCTCATCGGCTTGAAACGCAGCTACCGCTATCGCCTCCCCGATGGAACAGAAACCTATTTCATGGAAAATGGCTCCTCCGCACAAAAAACTTTCCTCAAGTCGCCTCTCAAATTCAGCCGCATTACTTCTCGCTTCGGCATGCGCATGCACCCCATTTTGAAATATGAGCGCGCACATAAAGGTGTAGACTATTCTGCAGAAATCGGCACGCCTGTGTGGGCTGTCGCCGACGGGGTGGTCTCTGACAGCAGCTATGGGGCTGCAGGAGGAAACTCCATCTGCATCCGCCATGCCATGAGTTTTGAAACCTGCTATCGTCATCTGTCCAAAAGAAACGTCACCAAAGGCCAGCGCGTTATACAAAAACAACTCATCGGCCTCTCTGGAAACACAGGTATGTCTACAGGACCCCACCTGCACTTTGAGTTGCTGCGCAAAGGTGTGCACATCAACCCCCTCAACCAAAACTTCCCGCGCCCAGAGCCTTTGCCCACTGCGCTATTGGCTGATTTTCAGGAAAAAATCCTCCCCCTTCGCACCGCCCTCGAGTCCCCTTCACAAAACCTCTCCGTTGCCCAATATGGCGCTTCCCCTGTGGTGGCCAGCCCAAAGCTTCAGGACAAGCTCCACTAAAAAACTCCGCTCAGGTTTTCGTCTGCTCTGTGTTTGACAACTGAACGCCAGAATGCAACACCCAGACGCCAACAACTTTAGAAAATGCTTCCTCTCCTTTCACCTCCTCCACGGAATGGTTATGAATACATTTGCTCCCCACTTGCCCAAAGCTTCTCTTTCACAAGCAGGAATGACGGCCGAAAGCTTTAGAAAAACTTTCTTGGAGCATATTGCCCTCACCCGCGCTTCTACTTTTGAAGCGTCGACAAGTTATGATCGCTATCTCGCTCTTGCACACGTCATTTTTGATCAGCTCGCCAAACGCTGGGCTCAAACCAAAATGCGACACCAAAGCGGCAACGTCAAATGCGCCTATTATCTCTCGGCAGAATATTTGCTCGGACGCGCCCTGGGCAACAACCTCATCAGCCTCGGCCTCTGGCCTGTGGCGCAAAAAGTCCTCGGAGATTTGCGCATTGAGCTTTCTACCCTCCTCGAAGAAGAGCCGGACTCAGGCCTGGGCAACGGCGGCCTCGGGCGCCTGGCCGCCTGCTTTTTGGATTCCATGGCCACGCTGGATTTGCCCGGCATGGGTTATGGCATACGCTATGAGTTTGGCATTTTCCGCCAAGAGCTGATTAACGGCTATCAAGTGGAACGCGCCGATGAATGGCTCAAATTCGGCAACCCATGGGAAATTATCCGCCCGGAGAAAACCGTCCAAGTCCAATTTTATGGGCGCGTGGAGCCTCATATGGGCCCCCTCGGGCAACCCCATTTTCGCTGGGTGGGGGGAAGAAAAGTTATGGGGATTCCTTTTGATACCCCCATTGCTGGATATAATGCCACCACCGTCAACACCCTGAGGCTTTGGCAAGCGCGTGCCTCAGAAGAGTTTGACTTTGCCCTCTTTAACGATGGTGACTATGAGGCCTCCGTCGTCGACAAAAACAATTCCGAAGTCATCTCCAAAGTCCTCTATCCAAATGACCAAAACCAAGCAGGAAAAGAGCTGCGCCTCAAACAAGAATATTTCTTCGTGGCCTGCTCCATCGCCGACATCGTCCGCCGCTATCTCGAGTCCCACAGCAATTTTGGCTCTTTCCCCGACAAAGTCGCCATCCAACTCAATGACACACACCCAGCCATCGCCATCGCCGAGTTAATGCGTGTGCTCATCGACGAAAAACGCGTCAATTGGGAGGAGGCTTGGGAAATGACAGTCGCCACCTTCGGCTATACCAACCATACGCTGCTCACCGAGGCTTTGGAGAAATGGCCCGTTTCCTTGTTTGAGAGGCTTTTGCCCAGACACCTCCAAATCATCTATGAAATTAACCACCGCTTCCTGCGACAGGTGCAGCTCCGCTATCCCTTCGATGCAGCACGGCTTGCTCGCATGTCCCTCGTGGAAGAAGGCCATGAAAAGATGATCCGCATGGCACACCTGGCCGTTGTCGGTTCCCACAGCGTCAACGGCGTTGCACAGTTGCACTCCAACTTGCTCCAAAAAACCGTTTTGCCTGACTTTGCAGAAATGTTCCCCGAGCGCTTTAACAACAAAACCAATGGCGTCACACCCAGACGTTGGCTCCTCTCCTGCAACCCTCGGCTTGCCAAACTCATCACCCAATATATAGGCGATACGTGGATTGCAGATTTAGAGCAACTCAAAGAGCTTGAAAACTTCGCGGACAACAGTGCTTTTGTCGAAGCGTTTGCTGCTGTCAAGTTGGCCAATAAAGCAGACTTGGCCAAATATCTCCTCTCTCAGCAACTCGTCAAAGCCCCCCCTGAAGCTATTTTTGACATTCAAATTAAGCGCCTCCATGAATATAAACGTCAGCTGCTGAATGCGCTGCACATCGTCCACCTGTGGATTCAAGCAAGAAAACAAAATGCCCCACCCCCGGTGAAACGCGTATTCCTCTTTGGCGCCAAAAGCGCTCCAGGCTATCAACGCGCCAAACTCATCATCCGCCTCATTAACGGCATTGCGGATGTCATCAACACAGATTCAGAGTCCACGGGCTTGTCCGTATGCTTTATTCCCAATTATAGAGTTTCCCTCGCAGAGCAACTCATTCCAGCCGCAGATGTCAGTGAGCAAATCAGCACGGCAGGCATGGAAGCTTCCGGCACCGGCAATATGAAATTCGCGATGAATGGAGCTCTCACACTGGGCACCTTGGATGGCGCCAACATTGAAATCCGCGACTGCGTCGGTGCTGAAAACTTCTTTCTCTTCGGGCTTACGGAAAAAGAAGTTTCTCAAAAACGCTATGAGGGCTATCGCGGCCGCCATGTTTATGAGACCCACCCCCATGTGCGTGAAGTCCTCGAGCTCATCGCCTCAGGCTTGTTCTCCCCGGAAAACCCAAACCTCTATCACCCCCTCATTGACAACCTCCTGGCTGAAGACAATTATCTCGTGCTTGCGGATTTTGATGCTTATGCACAAGCACAGCAAAACATTGCCACCACCTTCCAAAACCCCCAACAATGGTGGCGTATGTCCATCCTCAATGTGGCCCGCATCGGCTGGTTCTCCTCAGACAGAACCATCAAAGAGTATGCCCGCTCTATTTGGGATGTTATTCCTTCTCCCCCGGTGTCTTGAGCCCCAGAATCCGGCAAGCTGTGGCTTGCCTCAATGAAAACCGCTCTCTATTCAACGTTGAAACGGCCCCGTGTTTCCATGTTGACCGGACAGCTATGTCTATTCTACATTTCGTTTGCTAGGGCAGGCTTTGGGGAAGCGCGTTCTTGTCTTTTTCCGCTTTAAAATGAGGAGAGCAGCATGAAAAGGCGTTTTGTATCGGCCATTGGCCTGTCGATGGCGCTCATAGCGCTCCCGGCTTGCGACAAGAAGGAGGGGGTCGAGAGGAGCCCGACTTATCCGGTCCGCGGCATGGTGCTGAGTATAGACGGGCAGCCACTCGGAAACGTTGCTGTGGTGGCGAAAAAGGCGACGGCGACTACCGACCACCAGGGTCGCTATCAGCTTAAACTGCCCGAGGGTGAGGCCGTCCTCCGCTTCTCCAAAGCAGACCATGTGGACACCATTAAAAAGCTAACCATCTCCAGGGAGCACCCGACGATGCTCCACACCAAGTTGCTGAGCGCGAATAAAGCCCAAAAGCTCAGCGCAGAGGACGGTGGGCTCATCCTTGGGAGCAGCAACAAAAACGGCACAGTCAGCGCGGAATTCCCCACCTCGGCCTTTGTCGACGCCCAAGGGCGCAAAGTGTCCGGAGAGGTTTCTGTGCGGCTGACCAACATAGACGCTTCAACGGAAGAGGTGCGCCAGGCAGCTCCGGGCTCATTCATCGGCGACAACCGGGGCAACATGGTGCAGCTTGAGTCAGGCGGCATGCTCGCCATTGAGGTACGCGACGCCTCGGGAGAGAAAGTTCAGGTGGCCGAAGGCGTCAAGCTGAAGGTAAAATTCCCCGTGGCTGAGGGGCTGAGCAACCCACCCGACACCATGCCGCTTTGGAGCTTTGACGAGGTGGCGGGCCAGTGGGTATGGGAAGGGGATACCACCCTCGTCCAAGAGGGTGCTGAGCTTTATTATACCTCTGAGTTGCCGCACATGTCGACATGGAATTGCGATCAACCGCTGCTCGCCACCTGCATTATGGGTTGCGCCAAGGACGAGGAGACGGGCGCGCCACTCGCCGGTGCCCAGGTTATTGTCTCCGGCATTGACTATGTCGGCAACTCGCAGGCCACCACTGGAGCCGACGGTTGTTTCCGGGTGGCGGTGAGAAAAAGCTCCGCAGTCCGCATCATGGTGCAGCACAAGCTGGGTGGCGGCGTCAGCAGACCGTTTGATGGCGCGGGTGAGGCCGATACGCCGGTGCCACCTAGCTCTTCAACCCTATGCGCCGACGCCGGAGAATTTGTGGTTGAGAGGGACACCTACAACTATGACGGGGTGGCCGTTGATTGCACCTCGGTGATGGCGAGCCTTCAAGGCAATGCCTGCCAGGAAGAGTTTGGAGAGATGATGGCCTGCATGCGCGTTGCCGGCGGGTGCACCTATAGCCTGGACACTTCCTCGGGCATGTCGCTCCTGGAGGCAACCATGCGTTGGGACTCAGGGGCACGGATGGTGTCGAGCATGGGCCTTCATGGCAACACGATGATGGGCTATGACCCAGAAGGGCAGCTGTGTTATTCCGGCAACATTGACATAACAAACCCGAATGCCACCTTGCTTAGCTACACAGACGCACAAGGCCAGAAGTTTAGGATGGAGGTGAAGGCAGATTTGTTCACCATTGAATGCCCCAGCGGAAAAAAGTTTGAGATAACGGGTGAAGAGAGTGAAGCGATGAGCGCTTGCCAGGCCCAACAAGAAACAGACTCCTGCGCCATGGAGGGCTTTGATTTCTGCCGGGGCGGCTGCGAGCAAGGTGAAATTTGCTGTGAGCTTAGCGGAATGAACTATTGCATGAATGAGGACTCCTGCACCTTATCCGGCGGCACCCCGCACAGCTGAGGGCACACCACCAAGCAAAAAACCACGCGGCCTGCCTCTTGGAGGCAGGGCTTTTGTCTGCCCTGCTGGAAGCACGCAAGGAGACCACGCCAAAAGACATGGACCAGACTGGGCCCAGGCTAGCTGTTGGTGAGGGTTTTCAGAGGTCGTCGCAAGGTGTGCCGACTTTTTGGCCGGCATATACGCCCAACTCACCAAACACCAAACTCAAGTTTGACGTTTGATAAGGGACACCATTCATCACACCAAACTCATCCAGTTTGACGAGGGTTTCCTGCTGCTTTTGGCGTATCCACAGCACTTCATTTTTGTCGATGACAATGCGCAAGCTTCCCGTGGGCGTGGAATAAACCTCTCCTGCAGAATCCTGGATGATGTTTTTCAGCTTGGTGTGTTTCAGCTGCCCTCTCTTGCCGATGAAAATGCGAAAGTCCTTCTCTTCTTTTTTGGCAGACCTGTCGATATAATAATAGGTGCCCTTGTTGTCGCGCGCGAGGAAGTGCGGCATGCGCATAAACCGCGGCCTATAAAACTTCGCCTTCTCCAAAATGGCCTTGGCTTCTTCTGCGGGAACAGGAGTCAGCGTGGTTTTCTGCTCATCGCAAACAACATGCAAGTCTCCCTCGTTGGGCCGCGCTATCCAACTGTTCTCTCTGCTTGGGTCCCAAACATTCACATAATAAGAAAGAGAAGCATCTGGGTGGAGACCTGGCGTGGTATCCATTTTGCCGTGCTCTTTAAAAGAGCCGTCCCCCGTGGGTATTCTCTGCGCAAAGAGGGCGTTTTTGTCTCCCCAAAACAGGAGGCGTGGATAGTGTCCGTTCAGCGTCCGCGAATCCAAATCCAAGGTTATAGACAAAGCCAGATAGTGGCCCTTCCCATCCGTATACAAATACATGCTGGGGAGCACAGCCTCTATATCTGTATAGGGCTCAAAAACTGCTTTTTGGCTTTGGGGAGGTTTTGGAGCAGATTTCGGTGTGGGTGAGGCCCAGGAGACAAGCGCCAAGCAAAGGCCTAAAAGCCACAGTTTAAATGCATGTTTCAAAAGCATGCTGCACACATATGAACAAAAAACCGCACGAGCAAGGCAAAAATGGCCATGTATTCCACAGTGTTCATCAAAGTCAACATACGGTTATTTAAGGTTTATTTTAAAAGAAAAGGGCTGGGGTACTCCTTCTATTGAAGCGGGGCAAAACACCATCCATGGGGGGAGGTCGAATGAAAATAGATTTTCAGAGGAAAAAGTTTTTTTTGTGGGGGGTTTTATTTTTTCCCTTCCGGGGGGGGGAGTGTCGCCTTCGGCGAAGGTTTTTTTTGCCCTCACGGGCAGGGTTGTTTTGCAGAGGGGGCCTGCGGCCCGGCTCATTTCAAATGAAAAAGTTTTTTTTGTGGGGGGTTTTTATTTTTCCCCTCCGGGGGGGGGGAGAGTCGCCTCCGGCGAAGGGTTTTTTCGCTGTTGGTTTTGTTTTTTCCCTTCCGGGGGGGGAGTGGGCCTGCGGCCCGGCTCATTTCGCCTTCAGCGAGGGGAGGTTTCGCCTCCCGGCGAGTCACTTTTTTTGTCTGGACAAAAAAAGTAACCAAAAAAAACCACTCTCCGAGGGCCCTGCGGGGCTCATCGTCGGTTGCTTCCTAGCTCCTTCCT
>Ga0099364_10000682_pt1 | contig 58068 bp, 53 predicted proteins | sample TergutTh196P3_FD_73070 | JGI IMG/M metagenome (GOLD analysis project Ga0099364, IMG submission 73070) | Microcerotermes parvus P3 segment gut microbial communities from Pointe-Noire, Republic of the Congo - Th196 P3 | ecosystem: Host-associated > Arthropoda: Insects > Digestive system > Gut ... | reverse complement strand
CATAAAAAGCCCGTCTTTTTCAGCTATCAGGTTGCAACGACCTTCTGAAGGGGTTGTTATGGAAAATGACGGAGAACTGAATTTTTGTGCAAGCCTGATAGCCGCAAAATCCTCATGGACTTCATCCGGTTCAAGTTCAAGGATGGATAGAAACCGTCTCCCCATCCTGCGCAAAACAGGCAGATCATTTTCCTGTAAAATGTATCCGCGTTTGAATTTTGCTCCCTTGTATTCATTTTCAACGTCTATCATTGTCAGATCGTGTGAAAGAGGCAGGCCTATTGCTTCTTCTATTGTTAGCTTTATTAGCTTCAAAGCTACGCATCTCCTTTGCTTAATTAACTATTTCCAAGTCGTAGTCGAACGTATGCTTCGTTGTTTCAGGAGGAGCGTTAGCGACGGAGGCGCCAGCGAGCTGCAAGCGAGCGATAGGTGCTGCGCGTCCGACGCTCGACGTAGCTCTATCTACGCCGTCGCGGCGGGCGCGCAAAAGCCGCCTCGCCTACGTTCGATTTCGACTTGGAATTAAACGTATTAATACCCAAATAAACGCAAATTGGCATTTAATAATCTATGCATAGTTTTTTCGGAATAAAGCCCAATTATAATATAATTAAGCGGGCGTTCCTGGGATATCAGCATAAAAAAATGGCAGAAATATTTTTTCGATCAAAAGGGGGAATTGAACAAATGAGTAATTCGCCACAAATAATGCGTTTTAAAAGCAACAGGTACCCGATCGGTTGGGTCGCCGTCTTGGAGGGCGCCGCAAAGGCGCATTAAGTAAAGCCATGACGCCGCGTATCCTTCACGCAGGAGATAGTTGCCTCGTCGTCGAATTCGGGAACTCCATTGATATGGGAATAAACGCGCGCGTCCAGGCGTTGCGCGGTGAAATAGAAAAAAGACCGTTTCGCGGTTTCATAGAGGCAATTCCCACTTATCGCTCATTGTCCGTCTGCTTCGACCCTCTCATAGTCTGTGAAGGGCTTGACGAATTATTATTAACCCTTGCCAAAAGCGCAGAAAGCGCAAGAGTGGATGACGATAAAAGAAAGCTTTTGGTCGTACCCGCTTGTTACGAAGGAGATTATGCGCCCGACCTTGAAACGGTCGCAACGAGTTCGGGTATATCGACCGATGAGGTTATCCGCCGCCACAGCGCTAATGACTATTATTGCTACATGCTGGGGTTCGTTCCCGGCTATCCATACCTTGGGGGAATGGATCCCGCTCTGGAGACGCCGCGCCTTAAAACGCCGCGGGAGAAAATACCTGCAGGAAGCGTTGCGATAGGGGGCAAGCAGACGGGAATCTACCCAATTGATAGCCCCGGCGGTTGGAATATTATAGGCAAAACGCCGCTTTGCATGTTTAACCCGGCGAGAAACCCAGCAATTTTTCTGGAAGCGGGAATGTGGGTACGTTTCGTTCCGATCAGCGCAGAGGAGTTCGAACGTATGGCGGTAGACGCCGCGCGGCAGGATTGGAGACCGGATATTCGAGAAGAGACTATTAGCAAGGAGGCGCCGTGATGCTTATCTTTGAGGTAATTCGACCCGGGGTGTTTTCGACGGTGCAGGATTTAGGGCGATTCGGGCGCCAAATGCAAGGAGTCCCCGTTGCGGGAGCAATGGACAGCGCCGCGTTGCGCATTGGAAATATTTTACTCGGGAACGATGAAAACGCGGCGGGGCTTGAAATCACAATAATTGGCCCCACGCTGAAAGTCATTTCGGGCGAAGGTTGCTGCTCAATTACCGGAGCGGAGGTTGGCGTGATGAAAAATGGCGCCCCTATTCCGTGCTGGACAGCGTTTAAATTATCATTTGGCGACGAGCTGTCATTCACCCCTCCAGAGCCTGACAAAGGCGCGCGCGCTTACCTTTGCGTCAGCGGAGGATTTGACGTCCCGTTGTCTATGGGCAGCCGCTCAACTTACACGCGAGGAGGTTTCGGCGGTTTCGAAGGGCGTTCTCTAAAAGCCGGAGATGTGCTAAAAACCTTTGCGCCCACCGCTCCTTGGGATGGATGCGAAGGACTTGCCTGTCCACCAAAACTGCGACCGCGTCGCGACTCCGGCGCGCCTTTGCGCGTTATACCCGGCCCTCAGGACGACGCGTTTACCGAAGAAGGGCTTGAGACTTTCTACTCCGCTGAATACGTCATTTCCAACTCCGCTGACCGTATGGGGTATCGCATGGAGGGTCCGCTGATTTCTCATAAGGAAGGAGCGGACATAATCTCGGACGGGATTTGTTTAGGCGCCGTCCAGGTACCCGGACACGGACAGCCTATAATTATGCTGGCTGATCGCCAAACAACCGGCGGCTATACGAAAATTGGCGTTGTTTGTACCGTTGATTTGGGCAATCTCGCGCAACGGCTTCCGGGACAAAAGGTTCGTTTCGTTAAAACTACGCTTGCGGAGGCGGTGAACCTGCTGAAACAAGAAGCGGAGCTTTTCAGTGAGCTGAAGCAACTCTTGGAAAATTCGCGTCTCTTGCCGCAAAGCGCTGAAGATAACGCTTCAAGCTCTTTAAACGCAACGTCCTCTTCTTCGCCAAAGAGGGGCGCCATGCGCGTCACCGTCAACGGTAAACAGTATCAGGTCGAATGGGAAGTTCTAGATTAATATCTGGAAGGTGTGTCAAACATGAAAATAATAGATTTGAACAGCGATTTAGGAGAAAGTTTCGGCGCATGGACGATGGGAATGGACGAGGAAGTCATGAACCACATCAGCTCGTCCAATATTGCCTGTGGATGGCACGGAGGGGACGCCGAGGTCATGCTTCGTACGGTACGCGCGGCAAAAGCTCGGGGCGTAGCTATTGGAGCGCATCCCGGTTATCCCGACATGTTGGGATTCGGGCGGCGTAACATGACCTGCACTCCGGATGAAGTATACGCTTACATTCTCTACCAAGTGGGAGCGTTGATGGGCGTATGCGCTTCCGAAGGCGTGGCGCTGCAACACGTTAAACCTCATGGCGCGATGTACAATCAGGCGGCTAAAGATATTATTCTTGCGACAGCCATAGCGCGCGCAGTTAAGAGGTTGGGCGGCGACATGATCCTTATGGGGCTGGCATGTTCGGCGTTTGAAACGGCGGCGAAGGAGGAAGGCGTGCCGTTTGCCGCCGAGGCGTTTGCGGACAGAGGATACATGGCGGATGGAAGCCTGGCGCCGCGCAATCAAAAGGGAGCGTTCATACATGACCCCAACGAGGCGGCGGCGAGGATGCTGACTCTCGTTCGTGAAGGCATAGTAAAGACGCATGACGGGCAGGAATTAAGACTTAAAGCGCATACTATTTGTTTACATGGCGATAATCCAGAAGCGTTAAAAATGGCTGAAGTAATAAAACACACGCTCGAAAGTAACGGCGTTGCAATTAAAAATCTAAGAGAGATTTTAAAGTAAAGGTGATTAAAATGATGACAATGAGCGAATACGCTAACCATAGTCCCGTCAACGTGCGCGAAATCATCCGGGAAGGGAAATGGGATCGCCCGACATCGGGCATGTGCGCGGGGTATGCGCAGGGCAACTTAGTGGTATTGCCGAAGGACCTGGCTTATGATTTTTTGGTTTTCGCGCAACGTAACCCCAAACCATGTCCGATATTGGACATTACGGAACCGGGGGAAACCGAACCTAAAATCATTGCGCCGGGTGCAAACATCGCAACCGACATACCTCGCTATCGCGTTTGGGAAAACGGAAAGTGCGTTGACGAACCAACCGACGTGACAAAATATTGGAGAGACGACCTTGTAGGTTTTTTACTGGGTTGCTCTTTTTCGTTTGAAGGGGCGCTGCTTCAGGCAAATGTTCCCGTACGACACATAGAGCTGGATTGCAATGTGCCGATGTATGTTACCAATAGAGCCTGTGTCCCGGCGGGGCGGCTAAAAGGACAGTTGGTTGTCTCGATGCGACCGATTCCAGCCTCGTTAGTTCCAAAAGCCGTACTTTGTACAGGGCGTTTTCCTGCGGTTCACGGCGCTCCGGTACACATTGGGCAACCTGACGCTTTGGGGATTAAAGATATCAGCAAACCCGACTTTGGGGATTCCGTTCCCATCTACGAGGGCGAAGTCCCTGTATTCTGGGCTTGCGGCGTCACTCCTCAGGCAGCAATCATGGCGACTAAGCCCGAGTTTGCAATTACGCACGCGCCGGGGCACATGTTCATCGCGGACACAAAAGACATTGACTATGCGGTTTTTTAAATAACAACGCGCGACACTCGAAACCTTTTGTTCTGTCGTTTAGTTTCTTCGCCGAGATGCCGAAAACGAAGTGAGCCGTTAAAAACTCTCAAGAATATGACAGTGTTGATGTTGGAATACGGAGGGTAAAAAATGAAACACTCTCGTAGATTAAAACAAAAGATTAAGGCGACTGATTAATTAAATGCGTTTCAATTTAGATCTGCGTTCCAAACTAATCAATATCTTTATTGTGGTACAGCTCATCCCAATTGTTTTGATTGCGGTTAACACTTGGATGCAAATTGATTCACTAGGGACTATGTTACGGGATATTGCCGTCAAAGACTCGTCAGAATCTCTGAATGACGGAGCTATTGAAAACATTGAGAGAATGACCACCGATATGGCAAAAGCGGTCGCGAGATTCCTATATCAGCGTGACGATGATGTTGTATTGCTTTCAAAACTGACGCCTTCCGATGAAACTTATCGTATTTTCGCAGAAAATAAGCTTGGTCAATTAACACGAAAGGGAAAATGGGTAGTCGCTCCCGATAACAGGTCGTGGATACCCACAGACAATAATATTGACGGCAGAGTGTACGCAGAATCTTCAAATGAGGAAAATAATCAAAATGATGGATTTAATTCAAGAGTCCCGGATTTTTTTGAGTACGACAAAGTACCATTGTTCGATGAAGTTGCGTTCATCGATTTGGACGGAAATGAAGTCTATAAATATGTAACGCCAAATTCGCCGAAAAAAAATTATCCCATGAACCCGAATAAGCTCAATATATCGGACAAGAAGAATACGTATGTTAAAGCTGAAAATTACTATGAGGCGCTAAAAAAGCTGAAACCGGGAGAGATTTATGTGTCTGATGTAATCGGGGCATATGTTGGATCCAATTACATTGGCATGTATACGCCTCTTGTTGTGCGTGAAGCTGCAAACAGGTTAGGATATGACATAGATTTTTCTCCGGAAACACAAGCATATGCGGGCAAAGAAAACCCCAACGGGCAACGATTTGAAGGAATCGTACGCTGGGCTACTCCCGCGACGGACGAAACGGGCGCGATTATTGGCTATGTGACGTTTGCTTTGAACCATGATCACATTATGGAGTTTGTAGACTATGTCACACCCATGAATGAGCGCTACGTGGAGCTGCCCAGCGCATATGAAGGCAATTACGCGTTTATATGGGATTATAAATGTCGTAGCATATGTCATCCGAGGCACCATTCAATCGTTGGATTTAACCCCGAAACGGGCTACCCTGAAATTCCATGGCTTGAATCGTCAATGTATCACGCGTGGAGGGAAAGCGGCGTAGAAAAATGGATGGACTATTTTGTCAACCAGCCAAGTTTTGATCAACAGTCGCGCAGCAAGACGCCCGCTCCGGAACTAACAAAAGCCGGTTTAGTCGGGCTTGACGGACGATATCTCAACAACGCTCCGCAGTGTACCGGATGGATGGACCTTACAAAAAGCGGCGGATCTGGTTCATTTTACATTCTTTGGAGCGGTATTGAAAAACTGACGACCGCCGGCGCCATTCCGTACTATACCGGTCAATACGCTCCATCTGAGAATAATGGTTATTCTAAACGCGGCTTTGGCTTTGTCACTATTGGATCCGGGCTGGAAGATTTTACGCGACCTGCCAGCGCGACGGAGAAAAAGCTGACAGAAACCATTAATGACTATTTGCTGAAAAATCTGATACAACTCATTTTAACAACAGCGTTCTTAGTTGTGCTGGTGTTTATTGTCGCCATTGTCTTAGCGTCATACCTGACAAGCAATATCAGGCTGCTTTTAGACGGCATATCCCGTTTCCGCCTGGGTGAACGTCAATTCAGGCTTCATTCGACCGCTAAAGATGAATTTGGTATGCTTGCCAATTCGTTTGACGAAATGGCCGACAGTATAGTGGACAGCGTAAATGAAGCGCTTTCAATTGTTGATATGGACCATAAAATCATCTACATGAATAATCGCTCGCTTGAAATCATAGACAAGGATCTAAGCGAGGTTATCAACACCTACTACTTCGATATAAGCGTTTATCCTTATAAATCGAAATATTGCCCTATAACCGCTTTACATGAGAATAGGGAACCGGAGGTTTTATATAAAATAGAAAACGGGTGTTACTACAAAGGGGCTGCTAATTATCTACTGGATCACGATGGCAACAAAATTGGCTATATTATAGTGAGTAATAACGTGACGGAGATAGAAGACGCCAGACGAAGAGCAGAACAGGCAAACCGCGCAAAGAGTAACTTTCTGGCAAAAATGAGTCATGAGATCCGCACTCCGATGAATGCAATAATAGGAATGACAGATCTCGCCTTACGAGAAGATTTGTCGAACATCGCGCGCGATCACGTCCTTACGATCAAGCAAGCAGGCGCAAACCTTTTGTCCATTATTAACGACATTTTAGATTTTTCAAAGATTGAGATGGGAAAACTTGAAATTATTTCAAGAGATTATTCGTTATCGTCTTTGTTAAATGATGTTATCAGCATTGTCAGAATGAGGGCAATTGATTCGCGTTTAAAATTTGTAACAAATGTGGACTGTAATATTCCAAACGAGCTTTATGGAGACGAGATTAGGATACGACAGATACTGCTCAACCTTTTGAGCAACGCTGTCAAATATACAAAAAAAGGCTTTGTGTCATTGAACGTCACAGGAAAAATAATTGATAAAAGGACCGTTAATCTAAGAATAGAGGTTATTGATAGCGGCAAAGGCATTAAGCAAGAGGATATGAAAAAACTGTTCGCTGAATTTACTCAATTAGATTTAGTTGAAAACAAAGGCATAGAAGGGACAGGACTTGGCCTTGCCATAACGCGCAGTCTTGCCAAAGAAATGGGCGGAGAGGTTAGCGCATATTCTGAATATGGCAAAGGCAGCACGTTTATTGTCACATTGCCGCAGATGTTCCGCAAGTACGAAAAAATGGCGTTCGTTGAAAATCCGGAAAAAGTGAACGTACTTGTCTTTGAACGGCGCGAAATATACTCTGAATCTATTATTTACGCCATAAATAATCTGGACGTTAATTGTACGCATGTTTCAACCGAAACCGAGTTTTACGAAAAAATATCAAAACAAACTTACGATTTTATATTTATCGAATCCGCTTTGTTCAAAAACGTAGAAGAAAAATGCTATGAAATAAAGTTGGACGCTATGATAGTGTTGCTTATGGAATTTGTTGAAACAACGGCTTACAAGAACATAAACACGCTTACAATGCCCGTATATTCACTAACCGTCGCCAATGTCATAAATGGCGTTTCAAACAGTTCATATTTCGACATTGATTACGATTCCATAATAGGCTTTACTGCGCCAAGCGCGAGGATTCTTATCGTTGACGATATTGATACGAATTTACTGGTAGCGGAAGGCTTGATGAGTTCTTATAAAATGCAGATCATGACCTGTAGAAGCGGAGAGGAAGCAATCAAGGCGGTGAATTCTTATTTCTTCGATCTGGTGTTCATGGACCATATGATGCCTGATATGGACGGCGTTGAAACCACAGCGCGAATAAGAGCTTTGGGCGCCAGGGAAGCGCATTATAAAGATTTGCCGATTATTGCTCTAACGGCTAATGCCGTTTATGGAACTAAAGAAATGTTTTTGAAAAATGGTTTTAATGGTTATCTGTCAAAACCAATAAACATCGTCAAGCTAAATGCCATTTTGGAAAAATGGGTGCCAAAGGAAAAACAAATGCCATTGGAAAGAAACGACGAAAATGTCGAGGTAAAAAATCAGAAAACTAATATTGAGATTAATGGAATAGACGTCAATAGAGGAATTGCATTGACAGGCGGAAAAGTGGAGAGCTATTTGAAGACTCTTGAAGTGTTTTATAACGACGGGCATGAGAAGATTAAGGGAATCAAAACATGTTTGGAAAGGGGCGACTTACCCCTGTATACGACATACGTACACGCGCTAAAGAGCGCTTCAGCCAGCATCGGAGCAAGCGAACTCTCCGAGATCATGAAATCATTGGAAGCCGCTGGGAAAAATGAGGATATGGCTTTTATAAAAATTAACAGTGATAAATCTCTTGAAAAATTTGAAGTATTGCTTAACAATATAAAAAATGCGTTAACGCATGATGCGACGCCAGAAAATGTCGTATTCGAAGAAAAATTATCTCCCGAACAAAAAAAAGAAAAACTCGCGAGCCTTAAAAAGGCTATAATTGATATGGATACCATTACAGCCGACGCAACATTGAACTTTCTCGCGATGGAAACCGTTGATAGCGTAACAAAGGAAACGTTGTCGGAAATTGCGCAGCATATCTTAATGAGCGATTATGAGGAAGCGACAAGCAAGATAGATATCCTCATCGACAAGATAAACTCATAGAAAAAAGTCACCGCAAATAGCTACTGTTGAAACAAGAAACTTATGAAAGTGGGAGATTGAAATTAAACTTTTAGTAACTTTGATTGCTTTGTTATGCGCATTTTCTGTTTGTATTGTTCTTCATCTTGCAAGCAGGGTTTTCGTACCTTTAGTTATTGCTTGGTTCACGCTACAGATATTTCGCCCTGTAATAAACTTTGGGAATAAGATAAAACTGCCGACGATTGCAAATATAATACTGGTTTTTACAGTTTTTTTAAGTATTTGCTGCATAGTAATAGTTTTCTGCAACGCGCAAGTCGCAGAGTTTAAAGAGGTATACTACAAGTATTCCTCGGTTTTCAAAGATCTGACAGTTAAAACCTTAAGCGCGCTTCAAATAATCTCGGATGAAACGGAATTGGCCAGAAACCGGATGGATATTTTTGGTCCGTACATTCGTAACATTCCGGAGATAGCTATCTCAATCTCCAGTAATATCGTTTTGATTCTTGTTTTTTTCATGTTCATGTTGCTGGAATCTCCGTTTTTAAACAATAAAATAGATAGCATATTCTCCAGTCAAAACGCCGCCAAAATAAAAAATATCATGTCCTCTGTGTACTATGACATCAGCAGATACCTTGGAACCCTCACGCTGATAAGCCTTGCTACCGGCATCAGCGCCTGGGCTGTTCTTTCGCTTACAGGCGTGGAGCTAGCCGCGACCTGGGGAGTGTTGACGTTTATTTTGAACTACATACCGACGGTAGGATCCATAATTGCCACTATCCCCCCCGTTTTGATGGCGATAATGCAATTCTCGCCGTCATATTTCATACCTGTCGTTGTGCTGCTGTCGCTAGGCGCTATCCAGATATTTCTTGGCAACTTTATAACGCCTAAGATGGTTGGCGACAGAATTGGACTTAGCCCTGTAATAATACTGGTTTCACTTCTGCTTTGGGGGATAATATGGGGTATTCCCGGAGCTATCCTGTCAGTCCCGATAGCGGTCGTGATTAAGATTGTCTGTAAGAATTTTGAGTCGCTAAAACCCATTGCCATCATGATGGGAGATGGGAAATCTTTAACGCTTGATCCGCCTGATACCAAGTCTTCAACTCATGAGAAGGAGAAGAAAAAATAGTATTGATGAAGTTGGTCAGAATTTTTAATGTAAATAATTTAGTATAATAAATACAATACAATTAAGGATGTGGTGATATGAGAAAGTACGCGGCGGAGTTTATCGGTACATTTGTTCTTACGTTCATGGGGTGTGGCAGCGCTATGTTTCTCGGATGCGAGCCTACAGGCGGCCTTCTGGCGGTAGCGTTTGCGTTCGGTCTTTCTATAGTTGCTATGGCATATGTGATTGGCGGTGTTTCCGGCTGCCATATAAACCCTGCGGTTTCTATCGCAATGTTTCTGGACAAACGGCTTTCCTCGATCGAATTCATTAACTATGTCATTTCGCAAGTTTTCGGCGCAATTTTTGCCGCTGTTTTGCTTAAGATTTTGATTGCTTTTGGAATAAATGATTTAACAGGAGGGCTCGGCTCAAACGGAGTGGCTAACGCTGGCGGCTTCATTGGCGCCTTAATAATTGAAATCATTCTCACGTTTATTTTCGTTTTCACTATTATGGGAGTAACATCCAATGACAAGATGGGCGCCGTTGCGGGTATTGTAATTGGCCTCACGCTCACATTCGTACACATTGTTGGCATACCACTCACCGGCACATCCGTCAATCCGGCTCGAAGCATCGGTCCCGCATTATTAGCAGGCGGGGGAGCGCTTATTGATCTTTGGGTCTTTATCGTAGCCCCGCTAATTGGCGCGGCGCTTGCGGCAATAGTTTACCAAAGGATAGTCAAAGCGTTGTAGGGGCGGCAACCTGCCGCCCGCTTTGGGTCTGTCGCCCGTCGGGTAACCGGGACGACCCCGATATTTTTAATTTGCGTATATTTGGTGATTTAAAGATGACGTCTTATTTAATAAAAACAATTGTTGCAGCATTAATTGTTTTCTTGTCCGCGATTTATTGCGTTAATTACGCGTTAGCAGCGCAGCCATCTGTAGAAGAAATGGCTGCGCAAATGTTAATGGTCGGTTTCAGAGGAACTGAAGCGGACGAAGATTCCACCATTATCAAGCATATACGCGCAGGCTTTGTTGGAAATGTTGTTTTATTTGATAAAGACATGACCCTCGGCGCCGGAAAACTTCGAAATATTGAGTCTCCAGAACAACTAAAAAAACTTATAAAAGCGCTCAAAGAAGCAAATGTTTATTCTATTCCTCTTTGGGTAGCTATTGATCAAGAAGGAGGCAAAGTACAACGCCTGCGCCCTGACCGGGGTTTTGCAGCAGATTTCCCTTCGGCGCACACGCTTGGGCAAGGAGACGTTAGCTACACGCAAAGCGTAGCGGGTAAAATGGGGCACGAGCTTTCAAAAATGGGAATTGATATGAATTTTGCTCCTGTGGCAGATATAAATATTAATCCGGACAGCCCCGCAATTGGCCGGATTGAGCGAAGCTTTGGGGATGATCCAAAAATCGTGGCAAAACATGTACTCGCATATATTGAAGGGATGAATAATGCGGGGATACTGTCTTGCTTAAAGCATTTCCCGGGTCATGGAAGCGCAAAAAACGACACCCATCTTGGCGTAACGGACGTTACTTTAACATGGAAGGATTATGAACTCTTACCATATAAGGAAATAATCAATTCAAATCTGGCTGTAGCAATAATGTCAAGCCATGTTTTTCATAAAAAATTAGACCCTGAGTTTCCGGCTTCTCTGTCTTATAGCATCATTACAAATCTACTGCGTGAAAAAATGGGCTGGAAAGGCCTTGTCATTACGGATGATTTACACATGCGCGCCATAACTAACAAATACAACGTTGAAGAGACTATCACTTTGGCAGTAAATGCCGGAGTAGACATTTTGATTTTTGCGAGCAACGCCAGCTTCATGATTTACGATCCTGATTTTCCGCAAAAAGCGCATAAAACATTAGTGAAGCTTGTTCATGACGGGAAAATATCAAAAGAACGCCTCTACGAATCATGGAAACGAATCATATCAATAAAAACGCCTGCTACGCAATGAATGAAACCACTTTACAGTGTGAAAATATTTTTTAATACAAATCGCTATGAGTTCCGGTACGAACGAAATATACCTCCTTGTTTTCATCGTCAGTCTTATAGATGAGCAACCAATCCGGCTCGATATGACACTCTAAGCATCCAAAATAATCGCCTCGCAATGGATGTTCTTTGAGTAGAAGTGATAAAGGTACAGCGTTTTCAAGGTCACTCATCACCGAAAGCAGTTTTGACATGGCAAAACCGCGTTTCTGGCAGAGTTTGTAATCCTTATTAAAGCGGGTAGAATAAACGGGTGTCCTCATTTATCATCCATTTCTCTAACAAAATCAGCTACGGACATTGACTGTTTTGGAATCAGCCCACTTCGCATTTCCTCAATTTCTCGAATAGCAGCCAGAGTCTCCGCATTCGGTTTGTTCAGTGTGATATCAAACGGGATTTTTCCCTGCCTTACCGACTGGCGCACAAAAATATTCAGCGCAGTAGTCATGTTCATACCCAGTTCAGAAAAAAGCTTGTCGGCTTGTTCTTTTATTCCCTTATTCATGCGAATGCTCAAATTAACAGTATCACTGCTCATAACACAAACCCCTTTCGAATAAATATACCATATATAATAGCGAATAATACATGCAATGTCAATATAATATATGTGTACTGACCGGTAATGTGCAGTTTATATTCCAGCGATTAGAATGTTAAATATACTCGGTCAAGGTGTCAAAAACAACTCGAAATATTCGCCGCTCACGATTTACAAATCAATATATCAAAATAGAGGTTAATTAATTTTGCGCGCATTCTTTGGGGTGTATTTTTGGATGCGCCACATCGCATTTCTATGTGTATTTATTCGAAATGATTTTATAGCGTTTGAGGTGTTACTTAAGAAAAGCTATATAATTAGAATAAGCAGGTAATTAATAAGAGAATCCTTTCACTATGATAAATAGTCGCAAGTATTTGTAAATGGAGGAAACAACATGAACTGGGATGAGAGACAAAGAAAAAAACTGTTTAAAGATTACAGTTCCGGGAAGATAACCGCAGAGAAATTTGATGAAATGGCTGCCGCTATCGGCAAGGTATCTGATAAAAAAGAGTCAGACAAAAATAACAAAATCTCAAAATATCGAATTATCTTGTCTATCGTTTTTATACTAACTTCTGTCACTTGTTTTTTATTACTAAGAGAAGCATATTCTTATTATTTTCTTAGAAATAGAATATTACAAAATACTGAGTGGTTGCAGGGTGCAAATATTGGTAATATCAATTCAAATTTTGTCAAGCTTTGTAGAGAAGGTTCTTCAAATCAGATTATTGATGCTGTTGAAAAAGGAGCAAACGTTAACATAAGAGGAGGTATGGGGTTAACGCCGCTTATGGCGGCTTCTGCTAATAATAACTCCAACCCGGAAGCGATAACAGCTCTTATCATGGCAGGCGCGCTCATCAATGCTCAGGATTTAGATGGAAGCACTCCTCTTATTTTTGCTGCAAAATACAGTACCAATCCGGAAGTGGTAAAAGCTCTTCATGATCTTGGAGCTGATCCGAATGTGAAAGATAATTCCGGTAAAATGGCAATAGACTACATGATTGAAAATGAAAAATTAAAGAATTCTTACGTATTATTTAATCTAAGCGATGATATTTCGCTACGTTCGGGTATGTTTTTGTCGACGTCAGAGTTTATTAGGCTTTGCCAAGAAGGCGATTTACATCAAATCAATAACGCAATTTTATATGGAGCAAATGTAAATGCAAGAGATAGTGGGCTAACGCCACTTATGGCAGCAGCAGGGAATAACGCTGATCCGGAAGTGATAAGCGCGCTTATTAAAGCAGGCGCGGATGTCAAAGCAAAGAATGTATCAGGAAGGACGCCACTTTTATCAGCAGCTATGAGTAATTCCAATCCGGAAGTGATAAGTGCGCTTATCAAAGCAGGCGCTGATGTCAATGAGATGGACGCGGATGGGAGGACGCCGCTTATGACGGCAGCAAGCGACAACCATAGTGCGGAAGTGATAACAGCTCTAATCAATTTAGGCGCGCTTGTCAATGCGAAGAATACAATAGGAAGGACGCCGCTTTTGTTTGCGGCAAGGAATAATTCTAATCTGGAAGTGATAACAGCTCTAATCAAAGCAGGAGCTGATGTCAATGTGAAGGACGCAGACGGTAAGACACCGCTTATTATGGCGGCAAGCAACATAAATCCCAAACCGGAAACTATAGTAGCTCTTATCAGCGTCGGCGCAGATGTAAATACGCGTGATAAATTTGGATTAACACCTCTTATGGCGGCGGTGGGCAATGTAAATTCAAATCCAGAAGTGATAACAGCTATTATTAAGACAGAAACTTCACTTGACAAAGCAGGCGTTGATGTTAACGCGCAGGATGAAAACGGAAAGACGCCGCTTATGGAGGCGGCGCTCAAAAATCCTAATCCGGAAGTCATAACAACCCTTCTGCAACTTGGGGCAGACCCAAAAGTGACGGATAACGCCGGCAAAATGGCATTAGACTACGCAAGAGAAAATAATAAAATTAATGATGCCGAAGTATTTCGTAAACTGCAAAGTGAAGAGTTTGCTGTTCCGCGCGGTACAATCAATTCCAAACCAGCTCCAATGAGTGATTATAGTTTTATTGAACTTTGTAAAAAAGGTTCTTTACTTCAAATCAATGAAGCAATTCAAAATGGAGCAAACGTGCATGCAACGGATAATGTAGAAATGACTACTCTTATGGCAGCGGCAAGAGAAAACCCAAATTCTGAAGTAATAGCAACCCTTATTAAATCAGGCGCGAATGTAAATGCGAAGGATGCAAGAGGAGTTACTCCGCTTATGTTTGCGGCTGGCTTCAACTCCAAACGGAATGTGATAACAACCCTTCTGCAACTTGGAGCGGACCCAAAAGCGATGGACGCCTCCGGTAATATGGCAGAATACTACGCAAGAAGAAATGAAAGACTTAGAAATACTGACGTTATTAGAATTCTGCGAAAAGAAGCTCCTTATGTCTCGCGCACAGGTTCGACTAATGCCCCAATGAATCACAATAGATTTGTTGATCTTTGTAAAAATGGTACTTTACAGCAAATCAGCGACGCTATTGCAAATGGCGCCAACGTGAACGCGAGGGATAATAGTTCTAAAAGAATTACGCCGCTTATGGCAGCGGCGCAGCGGATCAATTCCAATCCGGAAGTGATTAGAATCCTTATCAGAGCAGGCGCTGAAGTTAACGCGAGGGATTCAGATAGAAAAACACCGCTTATAATTGCAGCAGACAACAGATACATTAATCCGGAAGTGATAACAACTCTTCTGAGATTTGGAGCAAAAACGGAATTGGGAGATAGATCCGGCAAGAGGGCAATAGACTACGCAAGAACAAATGGAAGACTTAGAAATACAGAAGCGTTTCGTCAACTTTTTGAAATGACCAGTTTAATTGATCCTGTTCGTTGAAAGGATAACTGTTTAGGAGGCGACTCATTTTCTGTTTTTGATGTCATCGCGGTGACCCATATACTAAACCCCAATGTGAATAAGTTAAGTAATATGCTATTGCCAACTTGATCGACTATACTCTTTACAATACATACATCCTAATAAGACGCCAACTTAATAAGTCACCCCATCCAGCTTCCTAAGAGCCTCTGTGTTTTGAAGGTTTTTGTTTTCATTCGCGTAGTCTAACGCTTTTCTGCCGTTTTTATCAACAATATTGGGGTCAGCCCAAAAATCTAAAAGACATATTATTATTTCCGGGCTACTAAAAAAAGAGCTTGCTGCCGCAATCATAAGCGGCGTCATTCCAAAACTATCTTGCGCATTGATATCCGCCCCCGCATAGATAAGCGCTTTAACCGCATCCAAACGGGCATTGCCATCAGTGTCATGCATATCTAATGCTATATTTTCGCCTACCACAACCATAAGTGGCGTTCGTCCTCTAAAATACTCGTCATCGCCGCCAAGATCCAAATCTCTTGCGTCTATGTTTACTCCATTTTCAATGGCTTCAATAATTCGTTCCAAATGACCATTTTTGCATAGATTTATAAAATTTAAATCTTCCTTAATTTGTGCTATATTGATAATTGGACGATTTCTACTTTGTTCTATAGCCTTCCTGCCAACCTCTGACACATAACCGTGTATCTTTAAAAAGATTACTATCAAAGCAATCAAAGCGGCTACTATAATAAATAGATATTTGTTGTTGGATATTATGTTCATAGTTGCATTTGCTCCATTCCTATCGCAGTGAAAAGCTATACGATCATGCAAATTATATAGCTTGAAACTGATTATGCTTAATTATTTTCTTCCAGTTTCCAAAGAGCCTCTGTACTTCCAAGTCCTTTGTTTTTCTTCACGTATTCTATTGCTATTATACCATAGCTTTCCGGTCGCTCCTCGGCTTATCAAAGCCCAGAAGTATTGTTATGACTTACAAGTTTTAGATGACAAGACTTTAAATATAATAAACCTCAAAAAGACTCTCCTTTCTCAAAAAAGTTTTGCGTTGAAAGCGCTGTTACTTTACTGTCTCTACTCGTATCCACCCCCACATGAACTACGTTCAGCAAGAAAATGAACCAGATTTCCTAATAGCAGATTCACAATAGCGCTTTTAACTTTTTTTCTTCAATTTCAATAGCTGCCATATTGACAGACAGAAACAAATAGAATATTATTACAACAATTTTGTTGTTAAGGCTTTGTATAAAGGTTTACGCTTTCAGCAATAATGTTGTCATCATTTTTGTTGAAACATTGGAAGGGGGTTGTGATTTTGTTGGCTAAAACGTTACGAGGGAAAGTTGGGTCGCCGGTTACAGGTCAAGACGAGTTTTTTGACAGAGAAATAGAACTTGCCCAGGTTATCACGACGGGTATATCGAAAAGCCCGAAAATGGCTGGGAGTTTCGTTCCAAGCTTCTGAAGGACTGGTGGCGCCATCGCTACGGAGATATGTAAATGAGACGTCCTCCAAAATATAACCCGGGATTTTTAGACGATAGGGAAATTGACGAACTGTTTTGCGTGCGCCGTCAGGAACTGGAAATCTTAGTTGACACCCTGAAAAAAAACAAAGGCGATATTAATCAACATATTGTAATCATCGGACCGCGAGGTAGTGGAAAGACTGTGTTGCTTCGTCGGCTTGCAACAGAAATAAGGGCAACGCCAGAGCTTCAGATTGCATGGCATCCGATTGTATTTATGGAAGAAAACTATGAAATACTGTCCTTGAACGATTTTTGGAAAGAAGCTCTTTACTATGCTACTAATACTACCGCTACAACAGGACGTAGGCTCGAACAACTGAAAATGGAGATTCCAGTTTCCTCGGAGGCAAAAAACGCAACTTATGAAGCGTTGAAAAACCCTCCGGGAGGATCAAAAAACCCTTATGCCGAGGACATAACGCGCGCGCGTTTACTGGAATTTGCCGAACGGCAGGGTAAACGCCTATTATTGATTTGTGAAAACATGAACGACCTCTTTTCCGTCCTTTCCGAGCAGGAGTGCTGGAAACTGCGAAATGTACTGCAAACAGAAAAGCGAATCATGTTAATTGGTTCTGCAACCACGCGTTTCGATCAGATAGACCATTATAAAAAAGCCTTTTACGATTTCTTTAAAATCCTCAATCTCGAACGCCTAACGACGAAAGAATGCGCGGAACTCTGGTACTCGGTATCAGGAAATCAAATCCATGACCAACAGGCGGAAGCTCTTCGCATACTAACCGGCGGATTGCCTCGATTGGTATCTATCCTTGCGTGGTTTGGAAGAGGTCTTTCTTTCTTAGCGCTGATGAGAGACTTGGAAGAATTAATCGACGACCATACCGACTACTTTAAAGGCACGTTGGAAACTTTACCTCCCAGGGAACGCAAGGTGTTCGTTTCACTCGCTCGGCTTTGGGCAAATTCTCCGGTTGGTATCATTGCTACTGAAGCGGGAATGGAACAACCGGAAACAAGCGCAATATTGAACCGGCTCATAAAGCGCGGAATCGTAGAAGAATACGAAGAAGAGGGGCAACTGCGACCGGTCAAACGCGGGAAGACCTATCAGTTGACGGAGCGCCTTTTTAATATCTTTTACCTTATTCGCAGAGGAGGGGCGGAGGCTCTCCTCGTATACGACGTTGTTAATTTCCTTATTCAGGTCTTTGGCGCTGACGCGGAGGATACATTACGAGAGTTTGTCAGATTGGATACGCAAAACTGGACTGAGCGAGAACGCCGTTGGGTCAACTATGTAACGGAGACCTTTAACAAAGTGCAAAATGAACAATTGCGCCTCGTGGGAGCAGAAAACAAAGAGAGCGTTGATACCCTCCGCAGAGAATTGGATGAAAATCGCAAAAAGCATGGTCCGAAAGACCCTTATACGCTCGGCGTCATGAACAATCTGGCGAGTATTCTGTATCATCAAGAACGTTACGATGAGGCTGAAAATTTGTATCGCGAAACGTTGGAATTACGCCGCAAGGTTTTGGGTTCGGAGCATCCCGATACGCTCGGTGTCATGAACAATCTGGCGAGTACTCTGCTTAGGCAGGAGCGTTACGATGAGGCTGAGAAACTGTTTCGTGAAACGTTGGAATTGTGCCGCAAGGTTTTAGGTCCGGAGCATCCCGAAACGCTAATCATCATGAACAATCTGGCGCTCAATCTAAGTCTTCAGGGACGTCATGATGAGGCTGAGAAATTGTTTCGTGAAACGTTGGAATTACATCGCAAGGTTTTTGGTCCGGAACATCTCAACACGCTAATCAGCATGGACACTTTTGCGAATGCTCTAGGTTGTCAGGGACGTTACGATGAGGCTGAGAAACTGTTTCGTGAGACATTGGAATTGTGCCGCAAGGTTTTTGGTCCGGAACATAACATCACGCTAATATCTTTACAGGGCTTGTTTCATCTGCATTGCAATACTGAAAAAGCTGAATCTGCTCTATTTGAGTTACTGGAGCTTCTAAAACATCCAGCTTATTCACGAATAGATAATAAACTATTAATCGACGATTGTATTATATTGGCGTCAGTTTCTTCTGAGGTTTCAAGGACAATCATTGAAGCAATAGAAGGCTCTCCTTCAAAAGAACTGCTTTATCCCTTGCATGCAGGTATAAGGCTATATCTTGGAGAAAAAATGCGCCTTCCAAGGGAAGTTCGAGAAATAGCAAAGATTATTAGCGAAAGAATTAATCGTCACACCATTACTCATCAAGCATGAGAGGTTTCTTTTTAGTTTTCGCCTTCAGTGCGGCAAGCTGTTCCCTCTCAATCTGGGAAATGCTTTTGTCAGGTACAGGCAAATCCTCCGGCATTGTTCCGCCCACGCGCTCAATAGCGGCACGGAGCGCCCGACAATAAAATGCGCGTTCGCAGCGGTTGAGCCTTGTATATCTTCGCGTCTCAGCTTGCTCTCTGTCTGTGAGATACAAAAGAGGAGTAGCGATTAACTCTTCGCTGCCCATATGGTCAAGGATTTTATCACGGATCGCAAGACCTTTTTTATCATGTATTCCTTCAACCGTCAAACCACCATACAGCCCCATGTACCCGGCGTTTTGAAAAATCGCTCCTCATTTGTAATCACGCCGACATCGCGCGCGGCTTCGGCGAGCAATTGATGAGTCAATTCGCGTACTTGACAAAGGTAAAGTATAATTAATATAATATATATGAGAGGACGTATTAATGTCCTCTCGGTAGTAAATCGTTTAGCGGTGAAAGCTGGACTCTAAAGAAGTATTGTGGTTAAAGTCTTAAAAAATAAGCCATACCTGCACGGGCGGCTTATTTTTTTATAGCTGACATTATCGCAATAATAACTAACCCAAAAGTTAAGGTAATCATCAATGCTTCAAATACAGTCATAAGCGTCCCCCCTTTCGGGAGTCCAGCCATATAAACACCGCCCACGATTTACAAATCAATTATATCAATTCAACAGAATTTATTTCAAGCGATAATTTCATTCCTCCAGCAACACAACGGGTTTAACCACACTACATGAGCGGCTTGCCTCGAAAGCTTTCTCTATCTCATCGAAGCGGTAAAAATGAAGCATTTTCCCGAACGGGAAACTCCCCGCTCTGTGATATTCCAAAAGTCTGGGGATAAAAACAGGCGGAACCGAGAAACCAGTATTTGTCGTCTCCCAGCTTTTCCCTTCCCGCCGTTCCCGTTCGCTCAGGTCAAGGTATCCTCCGATACCAACGCCGCAGGCAGAGGCGCCGATATTTAATACTCTTCGCATAGCTTCCAGTAATTGATAACTACCGGAGGTGTCAAAAGCGTAATCGACGCTGCCGCATATATCTTTTATGTTTTCTTCGATACGGCCGTCTGTGCTGTCGATACAGCGCGTTGCTCCTAATTCCGCAGCCAGTTCCAATCTGGCTGGAACGCGGTCAATTGCAATAATAGGATTGCAGTTTGCAAGACGCGCCGCCATGATTGCGGACAACCCAACGCATCCTGTTCCGAAAACGGCAATTGAACGGTTCGGCTCAGGCTTCAGATAGTTGAGGACAGATCCTGCTCCCGTCATGATTCCGCAACCAAGAGGTCCCAACGTGCGTAAATCCAAATCATTATCAATTTTTACTACGGAGTTTTTCTGGCAAACCATATATTTAGAGAATCCGCCTTCTTTCATAAGCGGAACGACCGGTTCCCCATTCATGGAATAGGGGCTGGTTCCGTCGGGTCGGAGTCCGTCGAAGTTATCGTCGAAATGGTCGCATTCCCATGTCTGTCCCTTCCGGCAAGCTTCGCACTCTCCACACCAATTATAAGCCGTAACCACGTTATCGCCCGGCGCAAGGTTCACAACGTTGCTCCCAACGCGCGCTACAACTCCGCTCGCCTCGTGTCCAAGAACCATCGCGTTTTCGTAGTTGCCTTGCGCCCATACATCGGTATGGCAGACGCCACAGGCGACTGTTTTTATTAATACTTCATCCGGGCGCGGCTCTTCGAGATCAATTTCTCTGATAACGAGACCCGTACGCATTCCCAGATGCACGGCGGCTTGTACCTTCATTACTCATCCTTCCGCACTACATAGCGTTAGATTTAACAAAAAGCAAATTTCTTCGAAGATTGTTTCGCAATAATAACACCCACAGACATCTTCATTTTCTAAAACTGTACGGATATACTCTCAAACGCACACGAAGCGCGCGTCTCTCGCGCCATCAGTAAGTTTGCATAATAATCTACACTCGGTAAAAAACAGTCCACTCTCCAGCATCGTTGTTCTCCGTACTCCCCATGCGGTATTTGATGTCGTTCACAATTGCTTTGCCTGTTGTCTCCGAAATTCCATTGCTCGGTTCAAAAAATCCTTCAACGGAACATCTTTATACAGATTCCTTTGCCATTCGGTATAATCAAAAGGCTCTCTTAGCATCAAGGCGATAAAGCGTTCCGCTTCAACCCAGCCGAGATTTTCCGCTAAAATCCGCATACCTTCAGTTTTAAGCGTTGTATCAGTCAACATCGGATAAACACCTCCGCGCGAAATTTACTGGGACGATAAGGGTAATGTTTATATGGTCTGTTAAAACAACAATTATCCAAGTAAATCCGAATTTTTTTATCCTCACGCATATTCTTTATCCTCCGCTATTTGCGCTAACTGAAAAGGCGTTATTCTATCCGTGACGAAATCAAGGATTATCGCGATGCTTTTTGCTGTTGGCGCAATTCATCACTCGGAGAAACCGACACACCGATTAAAAGTTAGCAACAATCTATCCCCTTCTGCCAATCGGTCAACATGATCTGCAAGATTCGCCGCCCTCGCAAATTAAAATAACCTACGCAAAAATCTGCCCGTTCCGCATTTTCGAGTGTTTCTCACAATGCGGGAAGCAAGGGTTTTTCAATACTATCAAAAATTCTTGGCGCCGGGATTTTTCCCCCTCAAATGCCGTTGTATATTTCCTGATATATGCAGGAATTATATCAAAGTTAGCAGGGCTTCTTGTGTTTGTCAACTAAACTACAGCAAATGGTCATGAAAATACATCACATGTGTCAACACTGTAATTGATCAATTTGTATGTTAAATTCGATTAAGGGCTGCCCCTGTACAGTTATTACCTATAATTCCCGAAAGAATTAACACAACGCCGAACTTGTTCTATAGGGCGGATATCGGTTTCATCAGTGTTTATAGTGCCACTTATAGTGCCACTTGGCACTATACTTTTTCCGTTCATTACGGCTCGCTCCACAATCGCTTTATTATTGTCACGTTTATTCTCCCTGACCATTGTTTCTTATTTCATTTCTATAGATTTACTTCATCAACCGCTTTAAAACAATTGTCACTATAACGCCACTTTAATAATAATACTTCTGAAATCCAGATTTAATCCTGCTCAGTAGAATGAGTTTTGCTAACTCTTTCACCGATGATTTTCAATATTATTTTGAATTTTTTTTAAATCGTTTTGAGTTATTCCTAATTTTTCGGCAAAACTTCTATTTCTTATCTCAGCGCGTTTTGCTATCTCGGATAGCGGTATTATCTCTTGATAGAGGCTGGCTTTGACCGTTTCGGATTCATCAAAGGCTTTAATTGGCTCATATGGATTAAACCAATAATTGCCATACGGGACTTTCTCATACCTGCCTGGAATGTTAGCCTTATCTATCGTTTCTCCTATCAGCAATCCGAAGAATTGAATAAAGGGCTTGCGAGAAAAGTTTGCTATAAGCCGAGCATATCTTTGTATTTGGTCGCAATAGGCTGATACATCAATATCTGGCGCTTTCAATTCAATCAAAATGCATTTGCCTTCTTCAGGGTACAAAAATATATCAGGACGTTGCCTCAAGTATGTTTCCTTTTGTATCCCTAAATCTTTTAATGTCGCATATATATCAACATTTTCTTTCAATACTCTCTCGCCGTTGATTTCAAGTTTATCAAGTTCTAAATCTGAACAGCCGTCAAAATGTATAAATTCTTCGTTCAGTATCCAAAGGTCATTAGGAACGCCTTTCATATGCCGCCTAAAAATTATATCGTGAATTAGACCTTCATTATCCCGCCGAACTTTTTCGCCTTGGTCTTTTTTCTCTTCCCATTCCTTTTGTACGGCAAGGCTATTATTTAAAGCCAGTTTTAATAAATCCACGACCATATCGCGCCGGATTATGTAACGAGCGAGTTCGTCTTTATTTTGTTGAGGAATTTTCTTAAGCAGTCTAATGGAAAGTTCTTCGAATTTAGTTCTGTATTGATCGCTTGTCGGATCAAGGTCTTTTGTTCCCAAATCTTTCAATTCCTGATAAGTATTTTGTATTTCCATGCTTTCCTCGGCGAATCGCTTCGCTTGCGTTTCAAAAAGCTTTTTGGTCATTACTTCCGTAGAATCATTCTGTGCAATCGGCGCAGCTTCAGCATCTTCCATAGAAATACCATATTGTCTTGCCAACTCTGCTATTTCTTCTTTACGCTTTTCCTTCAATTCGTCAACGTCATCATATACCCTTGCAAGTCCCTCATTTATTTTTATTTCTATTTCGTCCCAAAATATGAATTTATGCTCCTGATTATGCATAAAATAACCATCTTTCAATTTGGCTTCAGTGTCTTTTTTGGATTGAAAATTGAATTTATCAACCGCATGGCTTACATATTCCGATTGGTCAAAAATATCTCCGTTTATACTGCTCAAATAGCGATATCCATTGTAAACAGCGTCTTTTCTCTTTATGGCTGGGAACTCGAATTTCTCAACCATTATATCTCTGCTGCATAGATAAACAGCATTTTCATCCATATCTTCGCTGGAAATTTTGAATCTATGTATCGTGAGTTCATATTTTGGTTCCACTGACATCCATTCTATTTTAAATTTGCCACCATACTTTTTATCAACAAAATTCGCTTGTTCGGTGTTAATCTCAATGGACTCTTCTTTATCTGGCGATGGTATATTATTGTATTCGAAAGTGTATTCGTCTTTTTGAACATCATTTACAAGTGTTCTTATTGTAAGATTTAATTGCTTTTCTTTGTTTCCCAACCAGAGACGGAGTAGAAAGTGTTTTAGAATATCTCGTTTAAATTCATTGATATTATTGAGATACCGAATGAAAAAGTCCCCTTCTTTTGCATCGCTATTGAAGCCAGACATTTTCAAAATAGTCTTTGTATCGTTCTGGTTTTCAATATCGACAGTCTTGCCACTATATTCACCGGTTAATATCCAAATAGCATTTAACTTGTTCCACTTTCCTTTTTCGCAAAATATACTATCTATGGAAATTTTATCGAATCTGCAAAAAATCTGGATTTTACCAGTTCCTTTGTTATTCAGCCCTTTTGTGTCGCTTGCTAGTTTTTTGAAACGACTTAGGTTTTCAGAAGTAAAACCTATACCATTATCCTCAATCGTTATGTAATCCAGAGAATGTATTCTTTCTCCGAAAAGATTATTGGTTGTATTGAAATTAACTGATACAGAGATTGTTGGAGTAAAAACATCTTTAGTCTTCTGCCTTTGTCGCTCAATTATTGAGTCAAAAGAGTTTCTCATAGCTTCTTTTATTGGGGCGAATATATCCTTTGACTTGCTAATAAGGTTACACGAGTCTTGAAGCGTTATCTTCTGTTCTAGTTTTGCCATATTGCCTCCAGCATATTATAAATAACTTAGCGTCGTATTAACACTTTTGACATTATACATCGGCTCATTGCAATTTTGTAACTATTCCGCCACTGGGATATATTAGAGGTTTTCGTCAATATCCTGATTAACCTCAAAAAATATTATTCGCTGAACGGATTCAGCAGTAATGGAATAAATAATTTACCGTATAAAAAAACAATATTAACTCTTAAAAACAATTATACGGTATTTTGTACTGTTTAGCTTTGATGGTGTATATTTGGTTAGATGTTCTTTTACATTCTTGAACACAAACTACTCTTACTAGGTTGTTTCACTTACTGAGATTTGTTTTGATTTGCTTTAGTAAAATTTTGGCGGAGGTGTAGAGATTCGAACTCTAGGAGCCTTTCAGCTCAGACGCTCTCCAAGCGCCCGCCTTCGACCACTCGGCCACACCTCCGTCACAGCGAGTTATTATATCAAAAAATTTATTGAAATGAACTTTTTCACGCAAAAGAATTATAATAACTTATTAAAGAGCAAACCCAAAGGAGAGTTCTATTGATTATCAAGGACATAATCAGGGAAGTTAAAGATAAATTGAAGAATTCGGGAATAGAAAACGCGGAGCATGAGACAAGGTTGATTATGCAGGAGTTGTCGGGCTTGTCCGAAACTGAAATTTTGGCGCATCCGGGGAAAGAAATTGAAAAGCTGAACTATATGAAAATCCTTGAGTCGGTTGAAAGACGGATAAAAAGGGAACCTCTTCAATACATACTGGGCAAAGCCTGGTTCTGGGGAAGAGAGTTCTACGTCGGAGAAGGGGTATTGATTCCGCGCCCTGAAACTGAGCTACTGGTTGAAGCGGCTTTTGAAGAGGACTTCGCTTCTTTTTTAGACTGGGGGACAGGCAGCGGATGTTTAGCCGCCTCCCTGCTTTGCGAACGACCGGGGACTCATGGCGTGGCTGCCGAAGTGAATCCGCTTTCGATAGTCAAAGCGTTTATAAACCTAAAACGCCATGGAGTTATCGACCGATGCATTTTATGGCATTCCCGCTCCCCTCTCGACATACCGATAAGCGGGACAGACTTGATTATAAGTAATCCTCCATATATTGAGTCCGCAAAAATACCTTATCTTATGCCGGAAGTAACGCGCGAGCCATTTATAGCTCTTGACGGAGGGAGCGATGGTCTTGACTACTACAGGCTGCTCATTGAATATGCGCGACTAAAACTTCGCGCGGGAGGAAGGTTGTTGTTCGAGATAGGTGAAGGTCAAGCTGACTTTTTCCGACATAAAGTGAGAGGCGAGTTTAAATTGAATTATATACGCAAAGATTATCAAGGTATCGAAAGGATAGTGTCGTTAGGGTTTACAGGTTGAAAATGAAGAAGCCAGAACGATATCGTACTCATTGGTATTAAAACTTGGTATCACCCAATTGAAAGATAAACTAATTCAGGAATAGCTGCGGTAAATATAAGGAGGAGAAAATTGTGGAAAAAAGAGAACTTGTAATTGTCGGAGCGGGACCTGCCGGGCTTACGGCAGCCATTTACGGACGCCGCGCCGGTCTTGACGTTTTGCTTATCGAAAAAGGAATAGTCGGCGGGCAGGTAAACACTACCGCAGAAATTGAGAATTGGCCGGGCGTTCAACGCGCCACAGGACCGGAATTGTCCAACATGTTTCGCGAACATGCTTTAAAGTTTAAAACAGAAATCCGTACTGCTCTCGTTAAAAAAGTGGAGCTTCGGGATAACAAGAAAATCGTCAAAACCGACAAAGAGGAGATAGAAGCCGAAGCTGTGATTATTGCAACCGGCGCTTACTTCCGTCGCCTTGGCTGCGAAGGAGAAGACGAACATATTGGGCAGGGAGTGAGTTTTTGCGCGGTATGCGACGGGGCTTTCTTTGAGGACGAGGTCATCGCAGTTGTTGGAGGAGGAAATACAGCGGTGGAAGAAGGAGATTATCTTACTAAATTTGCTTCAAAAGTTTATATAATTCACCGTCGCGATGAATTCCGGGCGGACAGGGTCGCTGTCGAACGCGCCATCGCAAACGAAAAGATAGAATTCGTAATGGATTCTATCGTTATAAAAATCGAAGGCGACGGAATAGTGGAAAATATTGTTCTCAAGAATATCAAGAACGGAGAAGTGTCAAACCTAAAGGTCAGCGGAGTATTTATGTTTGTCGGACAGTCACCGGATGTTGAATGCGTAAAAGGGCTGATAGAAACTACTGATGGCGGATGGATAAAGACAAACGCCGATATGGAAACTTCAATAAAAGGAATATTCGCAGCCGGAGACGCGCGTGAAAAACATTTGCGCCAAGCGGTAACGGCGGCAGCTGACGGAGCAATAGCCGCAATGAGCGCATCGGAGTATATCAACGCGGCGCGCGGAAAAATTATTCCAACTCGTAGCTGATAATAAAATTAATAATATTATTTTTTTCAAAATATAAATCCAGCTTTAGTTTTCCTCCAATTTCGCCGAAAACTACTATGCAGTATTTAGGAGTCGCTGAAAATTAGGAGGAAGATGAAATGGATAACGTAGTTGAGAGTAAAGTACAACACGAAATACAAGAAAATTATCAAACAACGCAGATTTCAACCGCGACAAAGGAACAACTTCTCCTCATCACATATGATATAGGAATTCGTTCGTGCCAGATAGCGGAAGGAGCTCTTGAAGAAAAGGATTATGAAATTGCAAATAAGGAGCTTGTTCGCGCTCAGAATGTTATACGGGAGCTTATGATTACGCTTAACGTTGAGCGTGGAGGAGATATAGCTGAAAACTTAATGAAGCTATACGACTTTATGCACCGCTACTTAGTTCAGGCAAATATAGATAAAGATGTCTCAAAGGTTTCAATAGTCGCCAATATGCTTAAGGAGCTTCGCCAGACTTGGGAAGAGGCGCTTTTAAAACTGCTTGAGGAGTATAGGGCAGAAAACCCTGACGATGCTAAGGATATGCGTAACCGTATCGTTTCTTCGGCTGATAGTAAGGTTTCGATGACAAATACTGCGCAGCCTTCTATAAAACAGGGGAATGTCGCTTCTGAACGAAAAGAGGTAAACTTTGCAGGTTGATGAAATTGCTATTTTAGATTTAGCATCTTCAGAATTACATTTCTTTCGTTCTCTGAAAGAGTTGACTTTGCGGTCTGCGGGTTATATAGAATCGGAGAATATGGAAGATCTTATGTCAGTCCTGCAAGAAAAGCAGGAATTGATTTCCCGCTATAACGTTATCGTTGAAGAATGGAATAAGATAAGCTTATCCCTTGAAATAGAAGATGGATACTACAATCCTGATTTTTGGAATCTCTTGTTTCAGATATTTGAAGCAAAATCGTCTGAAAAGGGTCCTTTTTCTGTTAAACTTAAATCATTAATTGGACAGACAAAAACTCTTGCTGAAGAATTAATAAAAATAGAAGACGATTTACAGGAGGTTCTAAATGAGTACGTCAAGAGATTGCGAGTTCGCATTTCTCAAATATCTAAAGGAAGGGATGCGTGCAAGGGGTACGCGTCAGCCAGCGGAGCGTCTTTGTTCAGTCGCTGAAGCAGATTGCGGGCAAAAGAGCGTGGAGATTTGCGCACTGCGTACGCGCGCGCGTTTGCTTATCAGAAGGGGCGTTATTGCGCCCCTTCTGTTGTTTGCTTTCATTTTTTGGGGAAGCGGTAATTACGCCTTTGCGGAAGCGATATCACAGAAAGAAATAGACAGAGAAGTTGCAGCGGGGCGAAAGGTATCTGAAATGATAGACAAAGATTTTGAAATAATCTCTGACCCTGCAAGGGTTGTGAGATTATCCTCAATTCTGCAACGTCTTACTGAAACTATCGAGATTAATTATCCATGGCAAGTCAAGATTATCCGTCGGGATGAGCTTAACGCGTTTTGCCTGCCGGGAGGCTTCATATATTTTTTTGAGGGACTGATAAACAAGCTTAGATCCGATTCCGAGATTGCGTCGATAATGGCTCACGAGATTGCGCATATTGTCGAGCGCCATGGAATGAAACAATCTGCCCGCAACGCAAAACTTTCAATAGCGAGCCTTATTTTGATTCTGGCAACCGGCGGAGCAGCCGCGCCTATCATTGCCGCTCAGATGGCGCAAATTGCCATAATGAATTCTTATAGCCTTGAGTATGAGCAGGAAGCGGATGTAAAAGGAGTGAAAATGCTTATCTCGTCAGGGTATTCTCCTTCGGGAGTTGTCACTGCAATGGAAACTTTCATGGCTGAAGAAATGAAAACCCCATTATATAACTATGGCGTATATATGAGCCATCCCGAGACTCGTAAAAGAGTCGAGTATCTGGCTAAATACCTTCGTGATAATTCAATTCCGTTAAAACGCAAAGAAGCTCTTTTAGCTTTGCGTTCAAGCATACTGATAAGCGATGACGGAAAGGCTGTTCTTATGGTGGATGACGTTGAAATATGGAGTGGTCCAAATAATAAAGAAGTCAATGAAGTTTTTGAAGAAACAAAAAAGGGTATTGACAGATCGCTTCAATTGGAACTTGCGCCTTATGAAATAGCGGTAGATAATGGTGTTTTAAGGATAAAAAATGATGCGTTAGCGAAAGAGCCTCTCCCGGAAGGCATGGCGCCTCTTGATTCGGCGCGGGAAAAGTTACTGGAAGCAGTGCTTACGGCGCAAAGAAAACATCCTATGGCAAAGTACTTTAGATAGCTTATTTTTGGTATAATCTAATACATGCCTAGAAAAAAAAAGGAAAAAGCCGCAGCTTTAAAATATGACGTAGAAAAATCTCCTGTGCCGGAAGTTACGGCTAGTGGGTATGATGATCTTGCGCGAAGAATTGTCAGCCGGGCAAAAGAGGCTAATGTGCCTGTGGTTGAGGACGTCGCTCTTGTTTCGGCGCTATTGTCGCTTGAGATAGGAGACGCCGTTCCGGAGGATTTGTATAAAGCGGTAGCAAAGGTTTTAACATTTTTGTACAACCTGGACAAAAATGAATATATTTAGTGGGTGGGGAACGCTTATTTGATAGCAAAAAACTTGGAAATGGGTCGAATGGGCGAGGATTACGCCGCTCAGTATATTGAAGGACTTGGTTGGGAAATTTTTGAAAGAAACGTTTCGTTCTCAGTTGGAGAGATAGATATTGTAGCAATAAATGGCGAACAGCTTGTCTTTATTGAAGTCAGAACGCGCTCTTTTCCTTTGATGGAAATGGCTGTTCAAAACGCCGAAGATTCCATAGGACCAAAAAAACTGCGCTCCTTGGAACTTGCCGGTAGATGTTATGTAGACAGGCATCGTTACGAAGGTAATTGGAGAGTAGATTTAGTTGCTCTCACGGCAAACGAAGGCGGCAATGACTTTAAAGTTGAGCATATACGCAATATAGTTGGCGCCGGTGGGAATGAAATATCGGAACTTGAATTTACCGCAAATGATGAACCGACGCCCGAACCTGAAATATCCGGGAATATAGAGATAATCAACGGCGTAAGCAATATCGGAGGGGTCACTCTGCATGGGATTAACGCGCTTCGTGTTGAGATAGAGGTTGAAATTACAGGAGGTCTTTTTTCAATTTCAATCGTTGGGCTTCCGGATATATCAGTCAAAGAATCAAGAGAACGAGTGAGAGCAGCTTTAAGAGCAATGGGATACCCTCTCAGGGGAAGGATTGCAGTAAATCTGGCGCCGGCGGACCTTCCCAAGGAAGGAGCGCTTCTTGACTTACCAATTGCGCTTGGAATGCTTTGCGCTCAAGGAGTATTACCTTCGCTCCCTGCGGCTTTATATATGGGCGAACTTGCGCTTGACGGGCGCTTACGCTTCGTTAGAGGCGCCGTACCCGCAGCGATTTTGGCAAGAAAACTCAATATTCCTCTTTACGTCCCTCATGAGAATTCATACGAAGTCGGTCTTGTTCGAGGCGTACGGGCTTATTCCGTCTCTTCTCTCCAGGAACTTGTGCAGGTTTTGCAGGGCAAGTCAATGCCAAACCATATTTCTTCGTCATTCCCGGATGAAGATTCGTTTGCGGAAGGGCCGGATTTTGCCGATATCAAAGGGCAGATGGCGGCGAGGCGCGCGCTTGAGATAGCGGCTGCGGGACACCATAATATTTTACTTGTAGGCTCGCCGGGCAGCGGAAAAACTCTACTTGCCAAAGCGCTAAACAGCATCCTACCTCCGCTTTGCGACGAGGAATTGACGGAAGTACTGCTTATCCGCAGCACTTTGGGCATGAATTGGAATGACGGAAGAAAACGTCCGTTCCGTACAGTTCATTTTACGGCAAGCTCCGTTTCGGTTTGCGGCGGTGGAACGTCTCTTCGTCCCGGAGAAATTTCGCTAGCCCACCGGGGAGTCCTGTTTTTAGACGAGTTTACGGAATTTAGGCGCGATCTTACCGAGAGTTTACGCCAACCTATTGAGGATGGTAAAATTTACGTAAGCCGCGTTACGGGTACGGTGGAGTATCCTTCGCGGGTATTGCTTGCGCTTGCCGCGAATCCATGCGCGTGCGGTCACTTAGGAGATCCGGTGTATGAATGTATATGTTCTCCTCGCGAAGTAGAACGATATAAACGCAAGCTATCCGGACCTATGTTAGACAGAATAGACTTGCAAATTTCGGTGCCGAGGCTTCTTCCGGAAGAACTTTTATCTTTTGGCGAAGTTGCCGAATCCAGCGCGGAAATTAGAAAACGCGTCTGCAACGCAAGAAGAATTCAACAAAATCGCTGGGATGAGTTTGGATATAGTTGTAACGCTGAATTACCGGAAAAAATCGTCCGAAGAAACTTTGAATTATCAACGGAATCAAGAGAATACCTGACAAAAATGGCGGGGAGACTTCGCGTTTCAGGTCGCGGAATAAGCAGGGTTTTGAAAGTTGCCAGAACTATAGCCGATCTTGCGGAAGAAGAGGAGATTTTGTCTTCTCATATAGCTGAGTCTCTTATGTACAGGTAAGCAACAAATAATTTATTTAGCGAGTGGGATAAAATGAAATCAATTGATGAAAAGAAAACATATCTAATAGCAATCATAATAGTAATAGTCGGGACATCGATAATTGCCGCCGGATTTACTATAGGATTATTATTCCTTACTGCGCCAAATGATAGCTTACATACTGACGGCAGACTTTCAATTGAAATTAAAGAAACTGAAAACTCAGACGCTCCGAGCGATGAGCAGATTAACAGCAGCGCTTGGATAATACCGATTGAAATTCCAAGCAAAATCAAAATCCCTGATGAAAGAGACCTATTGGAAATAGACCCATTAGAAAAGGGTTTGACGTCTTTTGACAGATTTCGGCATACCCCGGCTAATGATCTCGGAAGTATTGCAAACTATCGTTCATGGAATCGATGGATACTTATTGATAAAAACAATTACAGCCTTACTCTTTATAATCGGGATAGAATTTTACGCGAATGGAGAATTGCCGTTGGTTTTTTCGCCGGAGATAAAGTTCATGTTGGCGATAACAGAACGCCAAATGGAACTTTTAAGATAAGTCAAATTCAGGATTCAAGCAAGTGGGCTCACGACTTCGGAGATGGAAAAGGCGTAATTCAAGAAGCGTATGGTCCCTGGTTTATAAGGCTACATACGCCGCCATGGACGGGAATAGGAATACATGGAACTCATGATCCTGATTCAATAGGCTTCCGCGCGTCAGAAGGCTGTATAAGAATGAGTAACGAAGATGTATCAGAGCTTAAGGAAATGGTTAGGGTAGGGATGCCTGTTGTTATTGTGGAAAAAAACTAAAGCTGTTTTTCCCACAAAAACAATTTATTTATCTCATTCTTACGCGTATCTGACCTTACCCATTTTAGTTCTATGGGGTCGTTTATAATCTTAAAATATCCAAATTTTTCCCAAAAGGAATCTCCTGCCCTATTGTTTTGATTATCAGTCTTTTCACGCTCAACGTATGAAAAAACCGCGTACTTTTTACCAGCTTGTTTAGCTTGTTTTTCCGCAAATGACAGCATATTCTTAAATAAGCCTCTGTCACGATAATCCCTTTTCAGCATAGCTTCTCCAATGTACATATAGTCAGATATTTCCAGACCATTAATGATAAATGGTTCTTTTATCTCATTAGGAAGCATATCAAGAGGAGTTATTCCTATTCCGCCGGCTACGCCAAAGCTTGAAAGGTAAAGCAAAAACCATGAATCATTTGAAGAAAGAAAAGTCTTCTCCAAGTACTCAACTTCTTTTTCCAAGATTCCCGAATACAGATATGGAAAATCTTTGAGAGTTTCTACCCTAAGTTTTGCAATGTCCTTTAAATATGGGGAAACAGCCAGTCCTCTAAAAACTCTCTCCGCAAGTCCATCATGCTTATGCTTGCTTAAAAAATCTTCGATAAAATTCATCCCTGGTATCCCTGCCTTTATCTTTCGCTAAATTCTGCCGAATACTTACTAGCTATTATACTAAATATATGCTTTATTACGAAATAAGAATTTCAACGTAAAGAATTTTGCGTAGATTTACTCTTTCCACCGCGTGACAATATTTAGTACAACTCAAATCACAACAGTATAGTCTTGATTGTGTTAAAATTAAAATCTTGATGATAGAATTTAGAATATAATACTAAAATTAATTGTTACGAAAAGGAAAAGAAAAATATGGATAGTTTTATTGCTATAAAAAATAGTAAAATCAAAAATATAATGGAATACCTTTCGAATATTTTGCATGGAAAGGGTAAATCTATTGTAAAAATGCTCATCTGCGTTTTATCCCGAGGACATATACTTCTCGAAGACTTGCCGGGGCTTGGGAAGACAACCGTTGCCATTGCTTTAGCTAAAGTACTTGGCTTAAGTTTTGGGCGTATCCAATGCACAAACGATCTTCTGCCTTCCGACGTAACGGGTCTTAATATTTTCCGATCAGAGCGGGGAGAGTTTGAATTCAGAGCAGGTCCTGTTTTTAATAATCTGGTTTTAGTTGATGAAATTAATCGCGCCACGCCAAAAACTCAAAGCGCTCTTTTGGAAGCGATGGGAGAAGAGCAAACTACAATAGACGGGGTTACTCATAGTTTGCCCAATCCTTTCATAACAATAGCAACGCAAAATCCCGCAGAACACTCGGGAACCTTCCCTTTGCCGGAGTCTCAGATAGACAGGTTCATGATGAAGATTTCGATAGGTTATCCCGTGCAAGAAGCTGAACGCGATATACTGCGTTATGGCAGCCAGCGCGAGGAGATACATGGCATACAGGCTGTAGTTACCGTAGACGAGTTATTGGAAATGCAGAAAGATATTGTTCAAAACGTCAAAATATCTGAAAAAATATTGGACTATGTATTGCAGATTACGGAAATTTCACGTAACCATAACGATATTGAAGTTGGGATATCCACGCGGGGAGCAATGACCTTATTGCAAGCCGCCAGAGCTTGCGCATGGATACAGTCAAGAGATTATGTAATTCATGAGGATATTAAATTAATAGCTTCAGATGTGCTGCTTCATCGGTTGCTGTTTAAGAGAAATTCGGTCGCGCAGAAAAAAGAAGTCTTAAAAAATATCATGTTTGGAATAACTGTATTTTAATGATATGCGTCGTAAAGTAATTGGTATTCGTACTGCCGGTGTCTTATACTCTTTAATTTCTGCTGGTCTTGGACTTTTGTCCATCAATAGCGGGAATAACCTGTTGTACCTTGTAACCGCAATGCTGCTTAGCTTTTTGCTTTCGTCCGGGATTATAGGCAGGAGAAATTTATATGGCGCCGAACTATCCGTTAACTTCCCTGACGAGATTTACGCCGAAGAACAATGCGCGATCAAAGTCAACGCTATCAATAAAAAACGCTTTATTCCGCTTTTTTTAATAAGCGTTGAATATGGAGAAGACGAGGCGTTTTTTTCGGTGCTTCAGCCCGGACAAACCCATGAAAAAGCAGTATTAGCTAAATTCAATAAGAGAGGCAGGCATATGGCTGGTCTTTTTCATATATCTACAATATATCCATTCAACCTGTTTAAGCGTTATAGAGCCTTTGATTTTAAAGATAGCGTCTTAGTTTTCCCCTCTCCTCTCAAATGCTCGTCCGAAGCGGTTTTTATGAGTGATGAAGCGGAAGATGGCGACAACGCGGAAAATTCCGCCTCAGTTTTATTAGAAACGGATATAGTCGGAATACGCCCTTACGCGGAGGGCGATTCGTTCAGGCGCGTTCATTGGAAATCTTCGGCAAAGACAAGAAAGCTGAATACAAAGCTTTATGAAGGAGAAAGCGCCGGCATTGGTAAGATAATAGAGCTTGACAGGCTAGTTTCGACTGGTATAGAAAGAGGGCTTTCAATGGCTTCATACGCAATATCAGAATCAATGAAAAGCGGAATTCCAATTGGTATGTTGACGCGTGGCGAGCTTATCCCTCCGTCCGCCGAACGGCAGCATAAGCTGAAGCTCTTGGAAATTCTGGCGGATTATCATGAATAATACGATTTCAATCAATAAACTATTGGTTTTAACTACGCTTTTATGCTCGGCGCTTTCCGTAAACATGGCTTACTATGAGGTTAACCATATATATCTGGGTTTGTTTTTTGTTTTCGTATGTGTTGGGATTGCCATGGAATTTGATTATATAAACACTCCTCCAAGAATAATTATTAATTTCTGCGCTTTAGCGATACTTATCCTTATCTTATCTCAGTTGAGGCGTAATAACATTATTGATCCTTTCATGAAAGTCATTCTTGCAATGACGGCCGTTAAGATTATTGAAAAGAAAACCGCGCGCGACTATATGCAGCTCCTGCTACTGAACCTCATGATGCTTATCTGTTACGCGATGGTCTCAATGGACACAAGCTTTATTTTATATTGTTTTGGAGAAGGAATGCTCTGCTCGTTTATTATGATATTGTCCGCCTGGCAAACGAAAGACCCCCAAGCGGTTATTTCCTTCAAGAATTTGCGGCAACTGTTTTTTCGCGTCTTATTGATATTTTTGCTAACTATTCCTTTTTGTTTATTGATTTTTGTGGTGGCGCCGCGTATACGTTCTCCTTTTTTTGGAGTTGTCGGCTCGCAGGGAGCTTCTCAGATTGGTTTCTCCGATTATGTGAGTTTGGGTGGCGTCAATGAAATTCAAAAAAATAATAAACTTGCTTTTCGCGCGGAAATGCAGAAACAACCGCTTGTTCCATACTGGCGCGGAGTCGTTATGGAATTATTTGACGGCAGAACGTGGATACCTTCAATAAATCCTGTAAATACGAGCCATGTTTATTCAAGTGAAAAACTGGTTAGACAGGAAATATTTCTGGAGCCTGGCAGACGTAGATTTTTATTTGCCTTGGATATCCCTGTGCTGGTTAATGATGTTAACGCTGATGTTTCAGCAAACGGAGTAATTGTTTATAGAGGGAGAAATGACGGCAGAAGACTTCAATATAGCGCCGTCTCGGCTCCAAGCAACGTCTTAACCATGGCTAACACAAATATCAGAAGAAGACGCAACTTGGAGCTTCCTCCGGATTTTATTCCAAGACTCAAGGACGAAGTTGATAGAATTACGGAAGGATTAAATCATTCCGAAAAAATTTCCGCAATATACAATTATTTATCTCCGCCGAATTTCGAATACTCGCTTACTGATTTATCAGACGCTGATAACGCTTTGGAACACTTCATATTTGAGAACAAAAAAGGAAGTTGTGAATTTTTTGCTTCCGCGATGGGAGTTATGTTGCGCATGGCCGATATACCGTCAAGACTTGTCGGCGGTTACAAAGGCGGTATATATAACGAAGCGGGCGGTTATTACGCTGTTTTCGAGGAGACCGCGCATGTTTGGGTTGAATTATGGGATGAGGAAAGAACCGCCTGGGTACGACACGACCCTACCCCGCCTTCTGTTTTATTAGACTGGGACATGGATTATTATGGCATCTTTGAGGCTTATCTGGATCTTTTGGATTACCATTGGACAAAATTTGTTCTGAATTATAATCTTGAACTTCAAGCAGACATAATAGAAGCAATAAAGGATGTAGTACGAAATCCAAATATTGACGCATTTGACGAGTTTTTTGGATACTTCCCTATCGTTTTTGGAGTTGTGATTCTGTTTATCCTTATTATATATTTCGTTTTAAAGATTGTAAGAGAAGACAAGAGCAAAGTTTTAGTACATGATTTTGTTCGAATCATGAAAAGAAAAGGGTTTACTAAGCACAAAAGCGAAGGACTCCACGAGTTTTCCGACCGTTTGCCTGGACATGAACGAGTTAAAACAATGCCGTTCATTGAATGCTTTGAAGAATATTACTACAAAGAAAAAGAATTTGATGAAAAGACCGTCAAATTTTTAAAGGAAAAGCTTAGAATGCTAAAAATGTAAAGATAATATATGTGCTTGCAATGTGACGCTATATGCGTTACAATCATAGCAAGGAGTTGATAATATGGAAAAGACAGCAACGCTTAATCTCAGAATCAGCCCGGAAGATAAGAGATCAGCTGAAATAGTATTAGCCAAATTGGGGGTGCCAATGGCGACTGCGGTTGCGATGTTTCTTAAACAGGTTACGCTTACAGGTGGCATCCCTTTTGCTGTAACTTTGCCGAAAGCGCCGAACAGCGTCAACGCGGATACTATGAGTGTGTCGCATATTCGTGAACAAGTAAACGTGGGTTTATCCGATATTGAGCACGGAAGAGTACGCCCAGCAAGAGAAGCATTTGAGCAATTCATAAAAACAATTACTATATCCTAAATTTCTGAGGAGAAATTCAAAATGAACAGGAAATATTTGCGCGCTTTATATAATGAGGAGACAATAAGCGGATACATTGAAGATGATTATGTGTTTCCGATTCAAGGAGAATTCTGGGAGGATTTCAAGACAACCGGAGAGATGTTTCCTGTGGCGAAGATTGAAAAATGGCTTTCGCCCGTCATACCGTCAAAACTTATAGCTATTGGGCTAAACTATCGAGCCCACGCCAGCGAAGTCAAACTTCCAATACCGGAAGCGCCTATAAGCTTTTTGAAATCCACTACGAGCATTACGGGGCATGGAGAGGACATAATTTATCCTGTTGGATTGACTGAAGCTGTTGATTACGAAGCGGAGCTTGCGGTCGTTATCGGAAAACACGCGTATAAAGTTGATGAAAAAGAAGCTCTCGAGTATGTATTTGGCTATACTTGCGCTAACGACGTTTCAGCCCGGGACATACAGAAAAGGGATGGGCAATGGATGCTTGCAAAGTCTTTTAATACGTTCAACCCTCTTGGACCATGGATAGTATGCGGCATTTCCCCTCTGGACTTGCGAGTGACGTCGCGGCTTAACGGACAAACGCGTCAGGATTCGCGAACTTCGGATATGATTTTCAGCGTTCCATACCTTATTCATTTTCTATCTCAGGTTATGCCACTTTTGCCCGGCGACGTAATAGTATCGGGTACTCCGTCTGGAGTTGGCAGGTTAAAACAGGGCGATATAATAGAAATCGAAGTGGAAAATATTGGCGTCCTTTCCAACACGGTCAGGTAGAGGACGTTGTCAATATAGTCCCCAACAGCATATCAATGGTTTGCAAAACGAATTGCTTATATATCGAATGAGATATATAATTAGACGGATAGACCGAAAAACAATCGACTCTTATTGAGAAAAGGGAGGAATTTAGCAGTGAAGTATGTTTGTACGATTTGTGCGTATGTTTATGATCCTGCGGCTGGAGACCCTGATTCTAACATTAAGCCAGGAACTCCTTTTGAAGAAATCCCCGGAGATTGGGCTTGTCCTGTATGCGGAGTAGGAAAGGATATGTTTGAACCTGAAGGCTAGTTTATTATCCACTTGTTATGAAAGCCTCTTCTGGAGTTCATTTTAGTGGTTTCCACTAAAATTGATCTTCGGGAGAGGCTTAGTTTTGCGTTAGGAGAAACGCCATGTTAAATTTCTTGTTTCGTTTTACCAGGCTTATATTTGGTCTTTTTCTTTATTCTTTTGGAGCTGTTCTTACAATACGCGGCAACATCGGGCTTTTAACGTGGGATGTCCTTCACCATGGGTTATCTTTAAATACCGGCATAACTATGGGAGGGGCTAGCATATTTGTTGGTTTTGTGATCGTTGTGTTCGCGTTTTTAATTGGAGAAAAAATCGGGCTTGGAACAGTTCTAAATATGATACTTATTGGAGTGTTCCTTGATATCCTTAACAGCGGAATAATTCCATTGATGGATACGAATATAACAGGTTTTGTCATGTTAGCGGTTGGTCTTATAGTCATAGCTTTTGCAAGCTATTTTTATATTGGCGCCGGTTTTGGCGCGGGACCGCGAGACTCGTTAATGGTTATTCTTGTTAGAAAATTCAAATGCAAGGTAGGAGTGGCGCGCGGAATTGTAGAAGGCTCTGCTGTCACGTTAGGATGGCTTCTTGGAGGTTCCCTCGGAATTGGAACTCTCATATCGGTATTTGGAATAAGTATAGCTGTTCAATACGTTTTTCGCCTCTTGAAATTTGAAGTGGAAAAAGTAAAGCAAGAATCGCTTGCCGATACATTAGCCAATGTCAAAGAAATCCTTAAGACTTAAATGAAAAAGGCGATATTTGTATTTCTTGCTTTGATTGCCGGATCTTTTACGGCGTTTTACTTTTCAACCCGCATGTCAGGTGGAGATGGTCCAATCGTAATCCCCGAGTTTCCGCAGCCGCAACTGATTCGTTCATATATTCCGCCTGCTGCTGTCCCTTCTTCCCGTTTAACTGTTCCGGTTAAACTATCAGTGGATGATTTACAGTCGCTTACCAATAGAAATCTGGTGAGACAATACAACGGCGATGTTGAGTACCTTGACGGAACGATAAAAGGTAAATTGAATTATAGAATCAGACGGGAAGAGGATGCGCAAGTTACAACAGAAGACGGAAGGATTAAAATTACTCTTCCGATTATATTTCAAGTGCGTTTTGTAGGTAATGTTCTGGCTGCGATAGTTAGAGTGCCTTTTAGCGCGCAAACCGAAGGAGCTCTCAAAGCTTATATCACTGTTAATCCAAGTATTGGACGCGACTGGAGCATAAAAACCGACGCAAAAGTCGATTTTGAATGGACGAAATCTCCAAGGCTCAACGTCGCGGGCTTTCGAATAGGTCTGCAAAGCGAATCCGACAGATTTCTGAGGGAAGCTATTCGGGATAACTTATATAAAATTGACGAAGCAATTAATAAAGAAGTTCGCCTCCGGGATATTATGCAAAGAGAATGGGATAATCTTGTTGTTCCAATTAGAGTGGCGGATTCGACTTACATTCATTTTGATCCAAGAAGCATAGGCGCCTCTTCTCTTGATATAGCGCCGGATGAAATAACATTCAAAGCAAGCGTTGAGACAGGAATATCGTTATCGATGGGGATGGGGGACATCGCTCGCTCGCGGAGAAAGAATCTGCCTCCGCTTGAAAATTATGTCCCGGATGATGAATCAATTAACCTTATTGTAAAAGCCTTGCTTAATTATGACTCTCTTGAGCAGGAGGCTATGAAAGCTTTATCAGGTGAAATAATCGATTTGGGAATCACTACAGTTAGCGTGAACGCGTTACGCATTATGGGCAGTGGCGAGCGCTTGATAGCGGCGTTTGAAATAAAAGCGGGCGCTTCAAGCGGAACAATATATGCTGCGGGAGAACCTTATTTTGACGAAGAAACGAGAGTTTTGTCCATTAAAAATTTTGCGTTGGACGAAGGGATGCGCGACACGCTTGTTGAAAAAGCGGCGTGGCTACTGCGCCCCGTTCTTATTAATGCTCTAAGCGAAAGATTGAGTTGGGAACTCGGGGCAAAAATAGATGAACTAGCCGATGAAGCGCGCGATGTGATTGCGTCGCGCGAACTTAACGACGAATTTGAGCTCAATGGAACGCTAAAATCCGCAAAATTCAACGACCTGCGCGTCACCGATTTGGGTATTGAAATTGGATTGAATTTGGAAGGCGCTATGACCCTCACCTATATACCAAAATAATACCAGTTTGTAATCAAACGTATGCTTCGTTGTTTCAGCTCCCCTTGCTCGACGTAGGTCTGTCTACGCCTTCGCTGCGTGTCGCAGAATCCGCCTCGCCTACGTTTGATTTCAAGCTGGTATAATAATTTATACACTCACCTATATACCAAAATAATACCAGTTTGTAATCAAACTTATGCTTCGTTGTTTCAGGAGGAGCGCTCGCGACGGAGGCGCCAGCGAGCTGAAAGCGAGCGATAGGTGCAGCGCGCCCGACGCTCGACGTAGGTCTGTCTACGCCTTCGCTGCGCGTCGCAGAATCCGCCTCGCCTACATTTGATTTCAAACTGGTATTGTTATTCTTCGGTTGAGTTTTTGCCTCCCCAAAATGTAATGCCGCGTTTTGAGTCTTTATAAAAGTCCAATATATTGATTAATTCTATAGGAGTATCCTCCGTGTTTTCCAGTTTTGCGCGAAGCTCTTCGAGAGAAGAAGAGAAAACTTTGCTTGTATCGTATAATTCCTTGTAAAGCGCGTTAATTTTCCTGCGCAAGTCGGACGAGAAATTTGCCCTGCGAAGTCCAATGACATTAATGCCCATAAGGCGTAAAGGTTCTCCCGCAGCAAGCGTATAGTGCGGAATGTCCTTGGTCACGCGGTATATTCCACCCACCATGCAATAGGTTCCTATTCGCACAAATTGATGGATTCCAACCATTCCTCCAAGAACCGTATAATCGTCAATTTGAACAAATCCTGATATTCCAACTTTATTTGCCAACGTCACATAATTCTTTATCTCGGCGTTATGCCCCACATGAACGCCTTCCATAAGAAGGCAGTCATTTCCGACAGACGTGACATAACCTTCTCCTGTGGCTCTGTTAATGGTTACATATTCGCGGAAAATGTTCCTATCTCCAATTTTTACGAAAGACTTTTCTCCCCTGTAGCCGTGATCTTGCGGCTCTCCTCCGATCACTGCGTGACTGTGTACATGATTGTCAGTTCCCATTTCAACAAAACTGCATACGCGGGAATATGGTTCCAGTACCGTATTATCTCCAATACGAGCTTCTTCGATTATGCTATAAGCTCCAATTTCTACTCCTTTTCCCAATTCAGCTTTTGGAGAAACTATTGCGGTAGGGTGAATCATAATTATTCCTCCGTTTCCTGCTTTTTTAGCGTTGGCGCCACGAAGAACAAAAACTCCGCTTCGGCAACCAACTCATCATCCACAAACGCTTCTACCCAGGCTTTGCCGACGGTTGAGCGCCGCTTTAGCATTTGCGCTTTGATAATTATCGTATCGCCGGGGCGGACTGGTTTTCGAAGCTTTGCTTTGTCTATTCCAGTAAGAAACACTATTTTGCCCTTCAAGTTTTCCTGATCCGTCTGAGAGGTAGCCATTATCGACCCAACTTGCCCCATCGACTCCAGTATAAGAACGCCCGGCATGACAGGCTCTCCAGGGAAATGCCCTTGAAAAAAAGGCTCGTTAATCGTTACGTTTTTTAATCCTATCGCGTGGTCTGCATCACATTCCAATATTCTGTCCACTAACAAAAATGGATAACGATGCTTCAACACCTTCATTACTTCAAAAATATCAAGCAATTAGGATAACCTCCTTAATTTTTCAATAAACTGTTGATGAGGCAGATGCCCGGCGCGTATGGCCACTATTTTTGCGCGCACCGGTCCGCCGACTAACGCTAAATCGCCTATCAGGTCAAGCACCTTATGCCTTACGAATTCGTCTTTATATCTTAATCCCCCGTTAGTTTGGACTTCTGTCTCTCCAACTAAAATTGCGTTTTCAAGGGCGCCGCCAAGAGCCATTCCGTTTTGTAGCAATTGTTTTATATCTTTTTCGAGAGCGAAAGTGCGGGCGCGCGAGATTTCGTTAATGTAGTTTTCACAACTGGTTTCGTTATAGTCGTATAATAACGTCCCAATTAAGTCATTTTCGTACTTTATTATGTATGTTATGCTTAGCTTATCGCTTGGCACAGCCGCAATGAAAGCGCCATTGACGCTTTCGCAACATATTGAAGAATAAATCAAAAGCGGCTTCACAGGTTCGCATTCCTCCGAGGATTCAAGCAATTCACGGGAGAAAGCTTCAGAACAACCATCAATTGTCGGAATTTCAAACCCTTCAATTTTAATATTTGTTTTCCATAGCCCAAGTCCGCCAATTGCGGATAAAAGGTGTTCAACAGTACGAACCTTTGACCCGTTTGGGAAAACCAGATCGGAGCCTCGGGCGCTTCCATCAATTGTTAACTCTTTTACAGGAAAGCAAACCCCGTTGTACGACATTGAAAGCTCCTCGGAAGGAGAAAGCGTCACTTTGCATTCTTTTCCCGAATGAAGCCCTTTCCCCTCCCAACTTACAGTTTTTACAAGTCGGCGATTCATTCTTTCTCCATTTCCGCTGTTTTTTCAAGCTTTTTTACTCGCTCGTAGAGTTTTGGAAGGCGCGATATATGAGCTTGTTGTTTTAGTTCTTTTTTATGATCCTGCGCGGGAAATCCCGATACCGTAACGCCTGACGGGATATTATGCGTCACGCCCGCGCGTCCTGCTATTTGCGTATTGGCGCCAATTTTTACATGATCGCGCACCGAAGCCTCAGCCGCCAAAATCACGTTATCGCCTACTACAGTGCTGCCCGCGACGCCCACTTTTCCGCACAAAATGCAATTTGCGCCTATCTTGCAATTATGACCAATTTGCACTAGGTTATCTATTCGCGTTCCATCTCCGATTTCGGTGTCTCCTATAGTTCCGCAGTCAATCGCCGAACACGACCCGACTTCCACATTGTCTCCGATAATAACGCCGCCTATTTGCGGAATTTTTAGTATTCCCGACGGGGTTGGCAAGAATCCGAATCCATCGCACCCTATAACGCTATTTGAGTGCAGGATTACGTTAGCTCCTATTTGCGAACGTCTTATCGAGACGTTTGATTCTATGACGGCGCCTTTACCTATTACGCACCCGTCGTCAATATATACATTTGCTTCAAGCTGCGCAAACTCGTCAATTTTTACGTTGTCCCCCAACACGCAACAGGGACCAATCCAAGCGGACGGAGAAATATCGCAATCCTTTCCTATTATGGCGCTTGGATGAATACCGTTGTATTTTGGCTTCTTAACTTCAAATATTGATAAAAGCGCAGGAAGAATCAGTCTGGGGTTTTCTGCGACTAATCCATCCCTATTTGCCTCTTTTACGCTGAGTATAGGAATTCCTTCGGAAATCTTATTGAGTTCTTTTAAATCCCATACTACGCATAACTTTTCAGTTGAAGCTTCTTCCGGCGCAGCCACGCCTTTTATTTCTCTATCTTCTCCCCGAAGCTCCGCGCCAATAAGCTTCCCAAGCTCGGACAGAAGTATTCTTTTACTATTTTTGTCCATGTTTAGATATCACCCTAGTATCATTTTCCCCGCAACGCGCAAAAAAATGGTAAAAGAGTTTTTTTCATTTCTATTTAGCGATGGATGTGGTTGATAATAGCGGTAGGAAGACGGGGCGTCGAGGACGCCGCCCCCTACGACATATATGGGCATGGTTGATAATAGCGGTAGGAAGGCGGGGCGTCGAGGACGCCGCCCCCTACGACATATATGGGCATGGTTAATAAATGCGGTAGGGGACGGCCTCTGGACGTCCCGATTTTAAAGCGCGATGGTTGCGGGTAATTTGCATCGGCTGTCCCCTGACGGGACCGTTCCGGTTATCAGAACGGGTTGTCGAGGACGCCAACCCCTACTTTGCCTTGGCGCGTTGAATTAGAATCAATGCAACAAGAATTACAATACCGATTGCGTCCGTAATTAAACTGCTGTCTATCAGTAATAACGCGCCGCTAGCCGCTGCAATCCGCAAGAGCCAGTTCATATCGGTAAAGAGATAACCTTCGACAGCCGTAGCTATCATAAATACCCCAATGCACGCGCCGATTGCTACGCGAATTCCTTCCATGAACGAAGTGTCGATCAAAAGCAATTGTGGCGAGTAGACGAACATGAATGGAACGATGAAGCCGGCGATGGCTAACTTGACTGACGCAAAACCGGTTTTGACCGGGTCCCCTCCAGAGAGTCCGGCAGCGGCAAACGACGCCAAAGCCACGGGTGGAGTCAGATTCGCGAACATGGCGAAATAAAACGCAAACATGTGAGCCGCGATTGCGGGGATGCCAAGATTAGCAAGCGCTCGCGCGCCAATTGTAGCAGTTATTATATATGCCGGGATGGAAGGCACGCCCATACCTAACACCATGCAAGTTATCATGGTGAAGACAAGCGTAAAAATCAGGCTCTTTTCTCCAAATGCTATTATTGCGTCCGCCATGTTAATTCCAAACCCCGTTTTTGATATTGCGCCAACGATGATGCCGACGCAGGCGCACGCCAAAGCCACGGGTACGGTAGCGCGCGCTCCTTCAGCAAAAGCGTCGCACAGATCTTTGAATCTCATTCTTGTGGATTTTTTCAACGAGGAAACTACTATTGTCGTGACAATCGTTACGACAGCGGATAGAAGAACCGTCCAACTTGTAAAGAGCAGCAAGTAAACCAGCGTGATGATGGGAACAAGCAAGTGTCCCTTGTCCTTCATCACTATACCAACCTTTGGCAATTGCTCGCGCGGCAAGCCCAACAAGCCCAGCTTTCCGGCGCGGAGCTGCACTTGGATTATTATACCCAAATAGTAGAGCAGCGCCGGAATAGCCGCGTGTATGATTATCTTTGAATATGGAACGCTCAGAATTTCCGCCATTATAAAAGCTGCCGCTCCCATGACGGGTGGCAGAAGCTGCCCTCCGACGGAGGCCGCCGCCTCCACCGCTCCGGCAAAATTTTTAGAGTAGCCGGTTTTCTTCATTAGCGGAATGGTGAATGCTCCTGTCGTGACAACATTGGCGACCGCCGAACCGTTTATCGAGCCTAATAATCCGGAAGAGATGACGGATACTTTTGCGGGACCGCCCTTCGTATGTCCGGCTAATGCCATAGCTAAATCGTTAAAAAATGCACCCATGCCGCATTTACCCATTATCGTTCCGAACAGGATGAACAAGAAAATATAAGACGCCGCAACATCGACCGACGTTCCGTAAATGCCTTCAGTATTAGCGAAAAAATGATTGGAAAGCTGCACCCACGTGTAACCTCTGTGTCCAAACATCGGTAAGTCTATATTCCACAGTCCGCGCGGACCGTTTAATCCATATGCGATAAACGCGAGGCTTAGAATCGGCAACGCCCGCCCCGTCACGCGACGAGCGGACTCCAGCACCAAAACCACCAGAATAGTGGCTATGTACATGTCGTAGTCGCTGGCTCTCCCCGCGCGTTCAATAACCCCGAGATAATCGGACCACATGTAGATAGGAACAAGTATGGCAAGCGCTATAAAACCCCAATCCAGCCACGATACTCTTTTGTAATTGCTTCTTTTCCAAAAAGGATACATCACAAATCCCAGCGCCAGCATAACCGCTACGTGCAGCGAGCGATGCTTAAGCACGACAGGAGTACCTATGTAGGATGTAATAAAGTGATACAAAGTAACCGCTATACAGCTTAAATAAAACAATTTCGAAACGATTTTGTTTTCTAAAGTTCTTGTACTGGACTCCTTGTCTAGTTTTTCGATGAGCGCTTGCTGCTTCTGCGTTAGCTTGCCTTCCATCGCCCGGGCGATATCCTCCGGCGACGTCTCATCCTGTGTCTCATACTCCAGTTCACTATCTACTTTGTTTAGATTCATATTTTTACCTCATTCATTTCTCTCGACGACCATTCGCAACCGTGAATGATGAGGCAACGAGTCTCCTCTTGCTATGATATTTCCGTCGAGCTTAATTTCCTGCGTAGCCGAGTGTGAGTTGAGCCACACTATTTCTTCAAATTTCTGGTCAATTTCCTCCATATGAATTAAATTGTCCTTAATGTAACAGACGCGCCCTTTATTTTCGGGCATCCCTGCGCCAAAAGCGGGAAAAGTGATGGCGTCAAGAACGAAGGTAAGATCTTCGTCAATATGGTAATACTCGTTCCATGGAATTTTCTCCAGTGAGTGGATCCAGCCGAAGAACATCACGCTTCCAACTTTTGCCGGAGTGGAAGCATAAACCTCCCCCGTTTTGGCGTCGTGGATACGCAAATAAAGCGCATTCTCTGGCGAAGCATAAACGCCCCCCATGAGCGGCGCTCCCGCCAGAATCAGCACGCTAAAAACCGGTATAATAAATGTGACGCAGAAAATGTGAAAACGTTTTCCGCGTCTTTCCGTCGGGTTTTCCATAGGATTTTGAATTGATTACATTATCCCTTTGTCCTTGTAAAACTTGATAGCGCCATTATGGAACGGAACAGAGGTTCCTAATATGCCGCGCAACGCCGTTTCGAACTTGATATTTTCCTTGGCTGTGGAGTGTGAGGATTGAATTGCGTCTAACCCCGCAGGCGAGTAAATGTTTTCTAGCAGGTCGTAGACCACGTCGTCAGGCAACTTGTCGTCGACAAGCATGATGTTCATGACGGCGGCGGTTGTAGTATCTGCGTCGGTACCGTAGACGTCGGCTGGAATCTTGGTTTCAATGTAGAAGGGGTATTTTTTCAATAGATTTTGGAGCGACTCGCCCTCGACGGGAACGAACGCAATCTTTTTGCTGACTCCAAGCTCCATAATAGTAGCGTTGCCAAGTCCGGATGTGACGAAAGCGACGTCGCAAAGCCCGTTCTTCATCTGGGTTATGGCTTCTCCATAGCTCAGGTAGTCGACTTTGCAGTCGTCATATGTCATTCCATGCGCCTCAAACATCATGCGGGCGTTTAGTTCCACTCCAGAATTTGGAGCTCCCACGCCGACGCGTTTACCCTTCATGTCCGTGAAAGATTTTATGCCCGAGTCAGCCGTTGTAACTATTTGGCAAACGTTTGGCCACAAACCCATCATGGCGCGCAGTTCCTTTGCGGGAGGCTTGCCCTCGTAAGCGCCAAAGGACTCAACGGCTTGAATAACAGAATCTGCCATGGCAATTGCCAATTCGCCCTGTTCTGTCTGTAGAGCGTTGATGTTTTCAGCAGTAGCCCCCGTTGCGGTAGCAGATGTCTTATAACCCAAGCCGCCTAAGAATGTGGAAAAAGCGCCCCCAATGGGAAAGTAAATGCCACTAGTCGGACCTGTCAGCACCGTGATAAAGTAGTCAGATCGTTTCACTTCAGGCGCGGCAAAACAAGCTGCTGCCGCAAACAAGACGACAAATACGCATAAAGCGAATATTGTTTTTTTCATAGTTCAATTCCTCCCAATTTGATAGTATCCTCGTTATCATCATTTGCGCGGTATTCCAGAGGCGGATATCGAGTTGTTCCGTTATTATAATCGGACAAATAGCGATTAGCAAATACTGGCGTTCAAAAGTAAATGGGGACGATTGGGCATCGTCCCCTACTTTGTCTTTTTTTCTTTCACTAACCACGCTACTACCCATAAATACAAATGTTTGTGATTGCATGCCAAACAACGGACGACCGGGTCGGTCGTCCCTACATTACCCAAAATTGCTGAAATCGTCGTAGCTCATGCATGTGTATTGTAGAGCCGGTTTATTTGGAACTTCGATAGCGTGTTGAGGGCAAAACCCAATGCAGCGTTGGCAAGATTGACATAAATCCTTATCAATTACTGGAAATTTCGATACATCATCAAGTTTTACCGCTCCTGTAGAACATAAGCTTATACATCTTCCGCAATTCGAGCATTTACTTTGATTGACCTGAATTGAAAACATGCGGTAAAACAAGTTCCATGGCTTTCTTGTATTGCAAAGCTTATACATCATGTTTGAAAATATGGGCCAACCGCCTTTCCATTTTCCACTGCCCTTTGTTATGGCATCGGCAAAGATAATCGCTTCATTTTCAAATTTTGCTATTCGGGCGTTATTTCTCTCTTCCGGTATTTGTTTGTTGCCATAATTGCCCGGCATGACGAAGAGCTTTGAAGCTATGGGGGAATAGCCTTTTTGGGCAAGGATTTTTCGAATGGGGCCTTCCATTCCCATTCCCGCTCCTCCCATGGTACCAACCATAAAAACCTTATTTCCGTTTCCCTGCGGCATGGAGTTCAGAAATTTTAACACTGTAGGATAAGTTGAAAAACAAGCCACAGGAAACGCTACGCCAATTACCGAGTCTTCATGCAAATCCGGACTTGTATATTTTTCCATTTTATGACATCTTACCGATATACCTTTTTCTTTAAGCAAGGATGAAATTCTTTCCACCGCATAATAAGTGTTTCCTGTTCCGCTGAATGCGAAAAATTCCACCTCTTCACCGGGTCTTATTTTGCGATCTATGACATTTTCATCTTTTAAGGGAAAAGCCATGGTCGTAAAGCATATTCCGTCGCGTTCCTGCCTTGCGGCTATCGCGCGAAATCCTCTTTTTAAATAAAACGCAATTGCATCATCAGCGGAATGAACCGTAACTTGTTTAACAGTCTTTGATTTTGACTGCTCTTTCTTGATTTGCGCAACGGCGCGCGCCAGTAATTTAGTGCCTATGCTATTATTTGTATATTCCGGCGAGATAAATAGCATTGAAATATGATTGCCGCCTCGTATCTCAATTACTCCTGCTATTTTCGAATCAACTAACGCTAAAGTCACGTTATGATTCAAATCAAGCCTTGAAGCTATTGCGCTTGGCGATACATAGTTTGTAAAAGTGGCTCTCCCTTCAGGATTAAACCCTTTGCTCTCTATCGTAGCAAATGCCAATAGAACAATATTGCTTACGTTCTCCGCGTCCTCGCGTTGCATATTCTTAAAAGTGATTTTCATTATATTGCTTCTTTTCCCGCCGCTTTAAGCGTATTCGAAAGCAGCATCGCAATGGTCATAGGTCCGACTCCGCCCGGTACGGGAGTAATCCAGCTTGCTTTTGCAGATACGGCGTCATAATCGACGTCGCCTACAAGCCCTTCCGCAAGCCTGTTTATTCCAACATCTATGACAACGGCGCCATCTTTGATCATATCGGCGGTGACAAAACGAGGTTTTCCGATAGCAGCGACTACTATGTCCGCCTGTTTCACAACTTCCGGAAGGTTTATGGTCTTACTATGCGTTATAGTTACAGTTGCGTTGCGAGCAATAAGCATTGCGGCGACAGGTTTTCCTACAATATTACTGCGTCCTATTATGACGGCGTTTTTACCTTCTATGGGAATACCGGTGCGTTCAATGAGGGTTATCACGCCTTTAGGGGTGCAGGACTCAAAACAAGGCAGTCCAGAGAATAGCCTTCCAACATTGATAGCGTGGAAACCATCAACGTCTTTTTCAGGATTCATTGCGGCCAACACAGCAGTTTCACTGAGATGCTTTGGTAAGGGGAATTGCACAAGTATACCGTGAACTTCTTTGTCCTCGTTAAGCTTATTTACCAGATCAAGAAGTTCTTCCTGCGTCGACTCGGCAGGCAGCGTATATTTACGCGAAGTTATGCCAGTTTCCTCGCAGCCTTTTTCCTTTTGTCCTACATATACTTTTGAAGCCGGGTCTTCACCAACCAATACGACGGCAAGAGTTGGGCTTATCCCTCGCGCCTTCAACTTTTCAACTTCTTCTTTAATTGATGAACGAATTTCAGCCGAAATTTTCTTGCCATCCAATATTTTTGCGTTCATGACTTCTCCTCCATTATTTTTTTTCGTATTCATGTTTTTGACTTGAAGCAAAACAATAATAACTTACAATTTACAATTTACAATGCACAATTTACAATTTATTGCATAAATACTTTGTGGACATCGTCCACTACTCCCCCCAATCGCGCGCGCGACATCCCCCCAATCGCCGTTGGGCGTCGTAGGGGTCGGCGTCCTCGACGACCCGCCGTCCGTTCTGATAACCGGAACGGTCCCATTTGAAATCGTACATGACTTTAATTAAATATCGCTGTAGAATATGACTCTAGATAATGAATGTTGGCGTGAGGTGGTATTGATGAAAGGATGGAAATTTCATTATCCTGAATTATTTTGGGAAGCGGAGAACGAGCATATTAGAAAACTATCTCCGCCCGAGTTCAGAGAATATCTTGATAACTTGCGCGCATCGGATGACACGGAGAATAAAGCAAAGCTACGAGAAATAATCCGCAAAATGATCGAGCGGGGAAGTTGCTTTGAAGGAACTTTATTTTTACTGCCGGAAGAAGTCAGGGCATTTTTAGAGAATGAGAAAATATGGGTCTTAGACGAAAGGAGAGAGCCGCTATGGAAGGAATATGCAAATTTACCTCAATGCTGCCAGCCGAAAAGGATGAGGGCTGGAGAACTTCCTCACAGCGCGAACTCTTAGTAAACCTGTTCAAATTTCCGTTCATTGCGGAAAATTTTTGGTTAGCAGGAGGAACCTGCTTGTCCGCGATGTATTTGGGACATCGACAGTCGGATGATTTAGACTTATTCACAACAAATGAAAGTATACATCCAAACGAGAAAGAAAAAATTACCAGTGTTTTAAGGGCGAAATATGACTTTGACATGCCAACTGTAGTCCATTCTACTTTTACTTCCATATCAATAAATGACGTAAAAGTTGAATTTGTGGCTGATATGTTTGCTTACAAAGGCGAACGTCCGGAAGTTTTGTTGGATAATGTAGCCTGCAAGGTAGATTCTTGGGATAATTTATGCGTGGCTAAATTCTCCGCTTTTCTCAGCAGGACGTCTGACAAAGATATATCTGACGTTGGCGCTATACTTGACACGGCAAAAGACGACTTTGATCTTAAGGAAATGGTCAATTTTCTTATCTGCGAGACGCGCAAAAGAGACTCAATGGCTGACGAATTGATAAACATATTCAATTTAGCTTCGTATGCGTCTCAAATGGCAAAAAAGCCGTCATATAAGACGGCTTTGTCAAAGCTTTGTAGAATTATCATAGAATTTAAAAATGATTTAAACCAGTCGCTTTATCGATAGTTCTGCGGTCCGACCATACCGAAGACCGCGCCTAGTGTCGTAGGGGTCGGCGTCCTCGCCACCCGTTCCGGTCCTATTTTCTCTTTCTGAACAATAAAGGAAACGCTGTAAATATGAATACAATATACCCGGTGGCAGAATTGCATCCGATTTCCTTGATTTTATTATCCGGATCGGGGTCAGGCGTAGCGTCGACCGGTCGCAAAACCATTATTCCCGCAGTAGCCGAAATACTCCCATTGCGCGCTATTAATGAACCTTTGCCTTCTTTCAGGGCTTTGATCATCCCGTCCTCATTGACTGAAGCTATCCCCGCGTCTCCGGTTATTTCATATGTAGTTCCCATCAACCCTTCATTGATAATCCTTTCGTAGCCGTCGCTAAACGCGCCCAGAACATCCGCCTGTTGCTCGTCTCCTGCAAACATTATTAAGCTCTTATATGGAATTATTTTCATACTCGAAAGCTCGTTCATTTTTGGAATAACAGCAAAACCGGCGATATTTGACACATGCCAGTCTTCAGGCGCGCCGTTTTGAACGGTGAATACCGATGCAATGGCGCCGAGCATACCGGAAGTCTCCCCCGCGACTCTGTAATCAAGTTCGTAAACAAAGTCGGATAGTTTTGTCATTTCGAATTCGCTTACAACGTCAAAAGGTTCATACACTTCTATTCCAATAGCAATTATGGCGCCCGTTATGGAAGACGGAATCGAAAGGGTGAATTTGACCAAATCTCCCGTCGTTGCGATCATGTGGCTGCTTGAAAGCTGAAACCCGGAGTCCGTTGCAGCCATGTTTTCGCCCTTTTTCATTTTTACCTCGCTTGAAGGCAAAGCTTGCGGCGCAAGGTTCCCAAAAACAGACGGAGCGCCGGGGGATTTTTTTGGACCGGGCTTTGTGAAATTCTCCAAATCGGAGGTTAACACTTTCAGAACCTGAGCTGCAATGACGTTGTTGTGTTGCAAGCTAGTATGTATAAAGTCATCGCTTGGCGGCAAAGTGGCAAATCTTGCGAGAGCGTTGTTTAAAACGGGGAAATGTGCGCTATCGACAGCTACTACAGCATCCGACGGTCCGCCGAATATCGCGTCATGAACATCATTCACCGGTATTCCATAGTGTTTTTGAGTCTTTTCTTTTAAGTACCAGGAGCCAAGCCCCAGAACAATATAATCGTCGTTAGTAACCCCTGCAATACAGTGCATGGGAACAGGCGGCAAAGGTGCAGCCGCGTTAATGTTGGGTATAAATCCAAGAGAGCTATACTGAGTAAGGTCTTCAATGGCAGGGAAGACTTTTCTTTCCCATGCCGGAATACTTTCATCATCTATATAAACCGGTCGGAATTTATGTATCTGACCAACAATTGCTATATATCCTTCTTGGTGTAGTTGATTATTAGCAACATCGAAGTTGGGAATGTACTGAGGTCGACGTATTGCGATATCCGCCAATTGCGAACCGTTATGCGGAGTTCCTATGGTTACAAGTCTCCTGACGCTTCCATTTTGATAGTTGAAAGCGTTCAAATACTTATTGTCATAGCCTAAATACCAGTTATTGTCATATAAGAAGCGTCTTGCCATCAATCCTCCCATACTATGAACAACCAAATCAACCTGGCTGCAGGCGACGTTGAATTCTTCGACTTGTGACACTAAAGCGAGAACGATACTGGAGTGTAGATCATTATTATTCTGCGTCATGTGTACGAGAGGACCGATAACTCCGGGGTATCCGTATGAACCACATATGTAGCCTCTGCTGATCAATTGTTGAAGAACTCCGCCTGAGGGAACGGAAACTCTTTTTCCCCAACTTTCTCTTGGACTACCCCAAAGCCCATGAATGAGCACTACCGGAGGCTGGCATATTCTTAACGCCTGAGTTTGCGCAAAATGCTCCCCCTCCGCTCCTGTAACTGAAACAGTGGCAACAAACCTGACATCATCGTTGTTGGTTTCCTTCATATATTCGGGAGCTACTAAAACGGCTGTAGCTTGAAAAACGCCGTCTTCTACCCGCGTAAACTTGATCTTTATTGTTCCATTGCCGCGCTGCTCCCTTGAAAGAGACTCAAGGCTAATGTCCATTGGCGTTTCATTCATTGACAGGATAGAGAATTCCGCTTCCAAATTGTTAATATTTACGCCCGGAGGAATGGGGCTTAATTGGGCTCTTAGCAGCAGTCTAGTGTTCCCATCGGCTGTAATTCCGTCTCTTTTAAACGAAGAATCCGCCGGAAGCCTGAAAATATCTTTTTCAGTCAAGACATGACCTTTTGCGTTCCTGTAACCTTTGTCATCAAAACTAAAAATCAAACTGTCTTCGAAATTTCGATTATAAAGCAAGTGATCGTATCCACGCTGAAGAACGTCTATCACGACATTTCCGTTCTCAGCAAGAGCGTCGTAACCAAGCGCTTGCGCATAAGAGCCATAAACCACAAAAATCATAATAAGTACAAATGAACATTTTTTAGCTATCGAAAAACATTTTCTACTCATTAGCATTATTCCTCCTCATTATTTGAAACTAAAATTGTCATAAATCAAAATTGTTAATGGCGTAGCGCTATTTCATTAATAGCAATGTTAGGCTGGAGTATCTGAGTTGTTGCGGCTATTTTAGCACATGTTTTAATATTCAACAATTTGTTATTAAATCCTGAATTCCAACGAAAATAACGTAGACAAATAGAATGAGAAAAATATGAAGCTATATTAATTATTGTCCTTAACTAATCATATTTATGACTCCATTCTACGCTTATAGAGCAATTATGAACTCACTTTATGCGATTTTTTGTATGTATACGCCCCTCTATTGATAATTATTATTATTTAATATATAATACTTATTAATATTTATTATTAGAAATGGGATATAGGTATGAAGAGAGAAACAGTACAGCGTCAAATTATAGCAGATGCATTAAAAAACTTTGATATACATCCAACTGTTGATGAGGTATATATGGAAATTCAAAAGAATCATCCGTCAATAGGCAAAGCGACAGTCTATCGTAATCTGCGCAAGCTTGCCGAAGACGGCAAGATACGTCAGGTTACGCTTTCGGAAGATGTGGAAAGGTACGATAAACGCGCTGATCAGCATTATCATTTTAAATGCAATAACTGTGGGCGACTGTTTGACGTGGATATGGACTACATTGCTCATATAGATGAGCAGGTACGGCAGGAATATGGTTTTCAAATCCAGATGCACGATGTTATATTTAAAGGTTTTTGCCTGCATTGCACAGATAAGAACGATTAAAAATAGTGGCGTTATATTTATGGTTTCGCTAAAAATCGGGCGATAAAAATAAGAAAAACAACGATTTAAATAAAATTTAAGGAGGAAATTATCATGTCAAACGACAAGTACACATCAATCGTAAATCTTGATTTTCAGTATGCACATAGATTTATGAACTGGCCAAGAGAAGCAAAACACCTTCATGGGCACTCGGGTCTTTTAACGATTGAACTTGAAGACACCGTAGACCCGGTAACCGGATTTGCGCACGCGTGTAAAGACGGATTTAAGAAAGCATGGGAGGTTTGCGACCACTTCCACCACGCAACATTGTTTCAAGAAGGCGACCCGCTTCTTGACGCGGTTCTTGAAGTGTACAAAAAGGAAGGCATCACCAACGACCCAGAGCATTGTGTTCCTCTTAAAAAGATTGACCACCCCCTTGCCTGGTCATACCCTGAGTACAGAATAGTTGTCACCAAAAAAGTTTCTACTGTTGAAAATCTTTGCGAGCTTTTCTACGAGCTTCTTAAAGACAAAATGCCAATCAAAAAAATTACTATGCGCTCATCTCTTATAAACGCGGCTTCAAAAGAATTTAATTAAGAGAAAAAGACGTATAACGAGTCTTTATTTCCAAAAGAATATACCAAATCAACTCGCCCGCCGAAACTGAATAATCCTCGTTTACGACATTTTCTCGGATTATTCAGTTTCATTTGACTGAAACAGATAGAAAAGATTTTCTCTCTCTGTGTCCTCTCTCGCCTCCATCGAGGGATTTCTTTGGCTTTTAAGGCTATAAAACATACGATTACACATAAAGTTTTAATCAACTGTTAATAACATTGCGCCCCCAGGGGGCTCTCTCTTCCGGCTTCGTCGGAATTCACCTTGTCCCGCCGCCCGTAGCCAGAACTAATTGCAGGCAGGTATTCTGGCAGCAATTTGGTGAAAATATTCACCTAATTACACGGTAATATGGTGTTTTTTCACACTTATTTACTGCGTTTCGAGCAAAAATAATGTATAATATTGAGTATGAGAAGAAAAATCGAGAGCGTATTGGAAAAGTGGAAACAAAACGGCGCGCGGAAGCCGATGCTGATTTATGGAGCGAGGCAGGTGGGTAAATCTTATGCCGCGCGAGAATTTGCATTGAAGAATTATCAAGATCTAATTGAAGTTGATTTTGAAAAAGACAGCTTGGCTCGAACAGTTTTCAACACTGACCTTGATCCTCTATCTATCATCAAATCACTGGAGAAGTTGTATAACAAACAAATTAACCCGGAAAAAACGCTGGTATTTTTTGACGAGATCCAGAGGTGTCCACGAGCGCTCACTGCCTTAAAGTATTTTGCTCAGGAAACGCAGCGAGGACTGAGTCATTATCAGATTATTGCCGCCGGTAGTCTTTTGGGAGTGTTAACCCAACATCAAAGAGAGGATACTTTGGAGACGATAGCTTTCCCTGTGGGTAAGGTAGAAGAAGTGATTGCTTATCCACTGGACTTTGAGGAATTTTTGTGGGCATCCGGTCAGGAGTGGTTGGCAACGCAAATTAGAAAGCATTATCATGAACTCTCGCCGATGGACGAAATCTCGCACCAGCAAGCCCTAAAGGCTTATCATGATTTTTTAGTGGTGGGAGGGATGCCGGAGGTGGTGGCGCGTTATCTGGCGAGCGATAATTTTAATCAGGTTCAAAGAAGCATTATTGCCAACTATGTTTCCGACATGACCAAGTATCGGGACGATAAGTTGCAGAGTCTAAAAGATATTGACGTATACGACTCTATCCCCGCTCAGTTGAGCCGGGAGAACAAAAAATTTCTTTACTCCGGTATTAAAAAGGGCGCAAAAAGCCGTGACTATTATGCATCAATCTTATGGCTAAAAGATGCGCGAATTGCAATTCGATGCTTTAAAACCAAAGTGGGCAATCAACCGCTAAAATCGTCCGAAGATCGGGACTTTTTTAAGTTATATTTATCCGACGCCGGTTTATTGTGCCACCAACTCCAAGTCACATTCAAAAACCTTAATCTTTATGACCAGAGCTATCAGGGAGCGGTTACGGAAAACTATGTTGCTTGCGCACTGCAAAACAAAATTCAGTCGTTGATTCATGAGCTGCACTATTGGAAAGCAGGAAAGAAGACTGAAAACGCTGAGGTTGATTTTTTGATCGCAACCAATGAGGGTAACATTCCAATTGAAGTTAAAAGCGGCTTACGAGTGCGTTCGCAGAGCCTGAACGTCTTCATCAAAAAATACTCGCCCCAATACGCCATTCGCTTGAGCGAGAAAAATTTTGGCTGGCAAAACAACATCAAGTCCGTTCCTCTCTATGCCGCTTTTTGTATTGAAGATATGGTTTAGAAATAAATGGGCATCGTCCCCTACCGCTTTTATCAACAATGCCCCTTAGCGTTGTAGGGTCGGCGACCCTTCTGATAACCGAAACGGTTCATTAAGGGTTTTAACCATAACCATCGCCCCACCGTAGAATCCAGCGTAAACAGGAGGCAACTGTATTTAATATTGTCAATAGATTACCATAGGGCTATTGATACCAAAGAAAGATAATGTTATTGGTAAGGATCCAATTATCCCGAAGAATATCACAACCACAGCTACCCATATTACCCATTTTCCAATCTTTTTTTCTCTATTCTTGACGACATACAAAATAACGCAAAAACCGCACGCTATCATTATAAGACTGATAACAAACGCTGTGTGACCTGTAAGCGATGCAACTAATCTCAATTCGCTCCGGCTCTGCCAGTGTTCCGCTAGTCCGACCGTTGGATATATGCAAATCAACGTCAATGCTAAAATGACACACAACTTTTTCATGCTTTCGACTCCTCTAAACGAAGTTTGATGTAATCTAACAGATAAATACATCCTTTCAGCGTCTTATTCTCGCTTTTAATAATGTCAGAATTGCCAGCGATAGAGCCATGCCTCCCATTCCAGTATGGCAACCGGCTTTTTCTTCCTGAAATACGGTAATCTCACTGTGGGCTTGATGGTTGCCATCTGCTGTAATTGCGGTAATTACCGCAACACCCCCCTTAAGAGCTTCAACCTCGCCGTTTCTGTCCACGACGGCCACTGAATTATCTGAACTGAACCAATCTATCTTTTGATTCGTTGCATTTGATGGAGTTACGGAAGCGGACAGTCTTTTTCTATCTCCTTTTTCCATAATTAAACTCCTGTCGCTAATCCATACTG